>Ga0105237_10001096_pt1 | contig 36203 bp, 30 predicted proteins | sample KBSC24metaG_FD_81520 | JGI IMG/M metagenome (GOLD analysis project Ga0105237, IMG submission 81520) | Corn rhizosphere microbial communities from Kellogg Biological Station, Michigan, USA - KBS C2-4 metaG | ecosystem: Host-associated > Plants > Roots > Rhizosphere > Soil | place: Michigan, USA...
AAGGTGGTTGCTGTGATCGACTTGATGCCCAACTCTTCCTGAAGCTTCAGACTGCGCCGGTAGAAATCATCAGCCTCTTCGTAGCGATCTTGTGCAGCATAAACCTCGGCAATTCGGTTCAGAAGGAAAGTCGCGCCACCTTTATCAAAGGTCTGTTCACAGATTTTCAGGCTTCGCTGGTAATACTCCAGCGCCCGCGTGTTGTCGTTCTGCGCAAAGTAGACATCCCCCATGCGTAGTAATGGGTGGGCGATGTCCTCCCTGCTTCCAAGTTTTTCATAAAGATTGACGCTTCTTTGGTAGTAGTCCAACGCCTGCGGAAAGTTACCCTGATAGTAATGGATATCTCCCAATCTTATGGAGACGACAGCCATGCCCTCTTTGCTGCCGAGGTTCTCCGCGAGTTTCATGATCTGCTGGTAGTTGTCCGCGGCACGCCGGTAGTCACCTCTAGCGGCGTAAACATCCCCCAGCCCAATAAGCGCATTGGCCGTTCCCAGCAATGAATTGTCCCGCCTGGCTATCGTCAGAACGATGTTGAGGATCATCGCTGCGTGATTGTCGTCGCCTTTCTTGCTCAAGAGTTCTGCGGCCACATTCGATAAGCCCTTGAGCAAACCATCCGTAAACGGCTCGCTGCGTTTTACCAGCAGCGCGCGCTCTTCATCCGACCTGGCCGCCAAAAACTCAACGGTGAACTCTTCGGCTGTATCTATGAACTGCCAGATTTTCCAAACTCCGTTTTCTTTGGCCAAGCGAAAAGTGTGGGCCAGGCGGCCAGGTCCTTCTACTTCCTTGCCGGTGGCTGGATCGACTACATGAATCGTTACGTCCAGGTGGACAGTGGCCTTATCACCATCAATCAAGGCATTGGGTAAACGATTGATACTGATTCCAAACCTCACGTTTTGGTTAGCCGCATACTCTTCTTTGAGGAAAGACTTGAACTGATCAAGGTAGGGCGACTGCTGGCTGAACATTGATAACAGAGCCGATTCGGCCTTCAGTGCGTAAGCTTCGTAGCCTCTTATCAATAACTTCTGGATCTCCGCATCATCAGGACTCAACGATGGCGACAGTTTGGCAATGCTCTCATCAGCCGTCTGTGCTCGCACAGATGTAAGCGCGGCTGAGACGAGAACAAAGACCACGCTCGCCTTTACCAGCCAGGAATGATGACGTGTGCAAATAGCAAGCATAGTTTTCAGCTTTCACCTGCCTTGAGACGAATTCGCCGAGCGCAATGGATGTAACGAATGGACGTTTGATGCGAAACGTGGCTCTTCAGTCTAACTCAAAAAAACTTTCTTCGAATACTAATAATCTCTAACGGTACACGGTTAACACCAATGGCAACTGGATCTGTCGAGCTTCTCTCTGACAGTAGGTCGTCGTGTGTCTGAAACAACAGCGTCGAGTGAATAATCTCCCCGTATGTCTACTCTCCCGGCGGCATTCAAGCCGGCTCACGCCGCGGTTAACTGTGTAAACATAAGGAGACCATCAATGAAACGAATTAATAAGAACCTGCTCATTCGCCTGGCATTCAGTACTGCACTTCTGCTTTGCCTGGCCCTGGCGGCTTCGGCGCAAAGCCCGAACCCGGACGAACATCCCAAGTTTGAATTTTTCGCAGGTTACTCCGCTCTCGGTGAAACCCGCAGTCCGGTAATTAGCTTTGGACCGAATGCTGGTGTGGTCGGAGACTACGAAGGACAGGGATTTGAGACTTCGATCATCCGGAACTTCAGTAAGCGTTTTGGGATTAAGGGCGACTTCTCGGCCCACTTCAATAATGAGTCGGCCTCGGGCCCGGTTACCGCTTGCACTCCAGTCTGCACGACCGTCACTCAGGACTTTCAGCTCAAGACACGCGTTTACAATTTTCTGGCTGGCCCGGAGTTTAAGGCTCGCAACAGCACGCGCTTTACGCCCTTCGTGCATGCGCTCGGCGGGTTTGCGCACACCAGTGCAACTTTCACGACCCCAGGTCCAACACACATTCTTTTTCTTAGAAGGAACGACAGCAGCTTTGCGATGGCGTTAGGCGGAGGCCTCGATATCCGCGCTTCGCAGCGAGTAAGCTTTCGGGCGTCGATGGACTACAACCCGGTATTCGTTAACGACTCGACCACTGGCACGCGTGATTTTTTCCGGCTTTCTTTAGGTATCTTGTTTCACTGAGATCGGAAGTTTCCCGCGCTCCAGGATTTCAGATTCGATAAAGGACAGTCCGCGGTAACGAAAGCATCGGCCACTTCATAACATTGGACGCTTAATGGACCCGCGTTAAGCGTCTAATTTCATTCCAGATCGATTCACTTTACTCGGCGCACAGATCTGTTCAGGTGTGTTTTGGAGCCAAATGCTTGAAGCGCCGATCATCCCAACATATAATCCCGCCACGCTAAACAACCCGTCTTCCTTCTGATCTTTTAAATCCCAACCCGAAGGAGATCATATGCGTCCTCGAAACCTTTCCGCTCGCGTCGGTCTGATCTTTTGCGTCGTTATTCTTTCAGTTGTTTCCATTGATTTCACCGGCAAAGCCGTTGCTACACAAGCTGGCCTTCTCGCCTATTGCGCTTCGAGCCCGGCGTTAGAGGGGTCATGCATCTTCCCGGAAGTTCAGAAGCTGTTAGGGAGTGTGTGGTAGAAAAATTCCACGCGCTACTTACAGCCAAGCCGTATCCCAGCCAATCGCAGGAACTGTTGGACCAGGCGATAAGAGCATGTAGGTAGAGTCGGATCACTCGAGCCCATCCCGGGGGCAGTTGAGCATCGACCAGGAAATTCACTACGAGACCATGACCACAGCGTGATCGATCTGGGCGGCGGCGTATTCGAGAGACGCTCGAATATCGTCAGGTTCAAGGTAAGGAAAATCGGCGAGTATCTCTTCTTCCGAAGCACCGCCAGCGAGCATGTCGAGAACGTCTTTGACGCGGATTCGCATCCCGCGAATGCACGGACGCCCGCCACATTGACGCGGGTTCGAGGTGATCCGATTTAGCAGTTCCGTACTCATTGGTACGGATTTTAACACAGATAAAGATTTCGGCTTCGACCGTCGCGACGCGAAGATAACATCAAGCAGAAATACTTTGGCGTTCCGTACGACAGGTTATGCTACCCGCGTGGACCGTGATGAAATTATGCGCGTGCTGCGTGCGCTTCACGCAGCCAGACTCGAATACGTGCTCATCGGTGCGGCTGCGATGGTACGACCCGACGCTACCGCGTTACGGTACTGACCGTATCCAACAATGACTTTCGACTTTGAGGCAAAGCCAGGATTAGAAATGAAATGACGGTTCAGAAGTTCCGCTCGATCGAGGAAATGAATAAAGCAGTTCCGCTCACGCGTGATGAGGAGAACTTCGAGCGTTTCCTACGACATTGTGCGCGGTGGTGGGCGATCGCACCGCAGCAATATCCCGGGGCGTCTTCAAGTTCCGCACCATTGAAGAGGCCCAGAAGGCTCGCGAAAAACACACAACCCTGAAGTAATGACGGTCCTTCTGTTCGACAGGCGCAACTCCGATCCATCCTCCTTGAAAATTCTCAGCAAATCCGCCAGGCCGAAAACCACGGCTCCTGATACATCTTCGTCACAGTTCGAGAGGGCGGGATTAGGGCGGTACAATCACAATATCCCTGCTCCACTGCGAGCAGAACTCTTGAATTTATTCGTTAGGAGCAATCATGCAACCCGTATCTAAAACAGAAGTCACAACCAAAATCAACATCAACGTACATCCGCTGCAGGAGACTGAAGTCTCCACTGCCGACGCCGTCATGCGACTCGCGTTCGGTACATTCATCGGTCTTCCCGAGCCGACGTCTTTCATGGGCGATGCTGCTTACATCCGAAACCGGTGGCTGGCTCATCCTGAAGCTGCATTTGCTGCTGCGGTTAATGGGCAAGTTATCGGCTCGAATTTTGCGACCAACTGGGGTAGCGTCGGCTTCTTTGGTCCACTGACAGTTCGTCCCGATTATTGGGACCGCGGCGTTGCCAAACGTCTAATGGAGCCGATTGTGAATCTCTTCGATAAATGGGGAACGACCCACGCTGGTCTGTTCACTTTCCCGCAGAGCGCGAAGCACGTTGGTCTGTACCAGAGATTCGGATTTTGGCCGCGCTTTTTAACGCCCGTCATGTCAAAACAAGTCGCGCAGATAAAGAGCTCATCGCCTTGGACGAGATTTTCCGAAGTGCCGACCGCTGAACGCGACTCACTCTTGAACGCGTCTCGCGAAGTCACAGATGCGATTTATGAAGGCCTCGACGTTGCACATGAAATCAAGGCCGTCGCTGCACAAAAACTTGGTGACACGATTTTTCTATGGGACGACAGCAGGTTGGTCGCGTTGGCTGTTTATCATATTGGATCGGGAACAGAAGCAGGAAGCGGCGTTTGTTACATTAAGTTTGGTGCAGTGCGACCCGGGCCCACCGCGGAACATGATTTCAATCGCTTACTCGAGGCGTGCGAGGAGATGGCTTTCGCGCAGCAAGTATCTCGTCTGCGCGCCGGGGTTAACACCGCACGTCACGAAGCCTACCGCCAGATGCTGTCACGCGGATTCACGACAGATATGCAGGGCGTAGTGATGAGTAGACCCAACGAAGCTGGATACAATCGCCCGGGTGTTTATCTTATTGATGATTGGCGCTGATGAGGAGATTGCGGGGTGAGTTCATTACGGACCACCCCGCCATTACCATCACGGCAGCACGACATTCCGCAAAATCTTCCAATCGCCGTTCGTCTGGCGCTGCCAGACCGTGAGAAAACGGCCGCCATTGATCGACAACTTGCCATCTCTGAGCAACCCGATTTCTCCATATCCTGATTCATAGGCGAGGTCGTTGTCGACGACGAGTTTCTTCGAATTAATTTTTGTCACGCGTGCCACACCAGAGCGTGCGAATCGATCGCGGTACATCTGCTCGATTTGCGTCCGGCCCTGAACGCAGGTGCCATCGATCATAATGAAAGACGCGTCCTCTGTGTACGGCGCGGCAATCGTCACCGCGTCGCCGGTCTTCATCGCGACAATAAACTCTGAGTTCGCTTTTTCCACCGCTCGATCAAGTTTGGGATCTCCCGAGTGGTGCGCGAGCAAGTCGGCAGGAACTACAGTTAGAAAGACAACTGTCCCAATGCAGAGTGCAAAGCGCAAACTTCTTTTCATGATGTTACTCCTACTGGCTGCTTGCCTCAAAAGTCGAGAGTCATTGTTGGAGGAGGTCAGTACCGTAACGCGGTAGCGTCGGGTCGACGTAGAGCCTCTCACTTTTACTAAGAATTTCGTATGTTCGAGACTGACCCGACGCTACCGCGTTACGGTACTGACCTCCTCCAAGTCTGAATCCTGACTTTTGAGGCAAAGCTGGCTGCCTATTAGCTGCAACTGTTACCAGAATAATCCATAGAAGAGAATCCCAATTCCCATCACTAACGCAGAGATTCCGGCTAACAAGAACGCGGATGATTCAGCTTGCTTTAAACGGACCGGACTCGTCCGCATCAACGCTTCACGTAGACCGCCGTGGAGCGCCAGGACTATCTCAACAATCCCGATTACTAACAGAGTCGAGGCCAAAATATACTTCCACATGCTCAGAGCGTACTTAGAACGCACATTCGTAGCAAATTGAGCGAGGCAGAACATCGTGCTAGAGGCCAAGGCGGTGAACTAATTGCTGGAATCTTGGATCGCTGCGGATTGCGCTGAATTGTGGCCAGACCTTCAGATATATCATGTGGAAACTATGTTCCTCGAACGCTTTCTCCAACCATTGAAACGACTGCCGCTCATCGCCGAGTGCCACACTAATCGCCGCTCTCTCATACGACGAAACATAACGCTGTTTTGACAGCTCGTTTAACTCGGCAACAATCTTTGTTGCTTCCTCTTTCCTGTTTGCTTTCGCATAGGCGTGTCCCAGAGACGCCTTTATCAACGGACTGCCTCCCGACAACGCAGTCGCTCTTTGAAACTCGGCGATAGCTTCGTCAAACATTCCCTTCTGCTCGTACGCCAGCCCCACGTGCCAGTGAGCGACCGCAAAATTAGGATCCATTTCTATCGTCCGGCGGCATTGTTCTATGGCTTCGTCGTAGCGGCCGGCGAAGTAGAGAGTTGCACCCATGAACGAATTCATTACGAGAGACGTCGGCTCGAGGTACAGCGCTCGCTTCATTTCCTCCAGCGCCTGGTCCAATTCATCTATCGCCGTCAAATAGTGGATGGCGTACCACTGGTGCGCCGTCGCATATTCCGGGTTGAGTTGCATGCCGAGCCTGAACTCTTTCTCAGCTTCCGACCAATTCCAATCGTAGTTCATCAGCACATGGGCCAGCGAAGTGTGTGCTTCGGCAAGCGCGCTATCTATCGAAAGCGCGTTCATCGCCGCTTCCTTCGCCTTGGGCATTGTTTCGTGCGGAGCGCCAAAATTGTAGAACGTGAGTCCGATGTATGAGTCCGCTAAGCCGGCGTAGGCGAGCGCGTAAGTAGAATCCCTCGCGACTGCCTGCTTGAAGTGTGTAATGCCCTGGCTGAAACCTTCTTCCGTTCTCTTATTCCAGAAGTAGCGTCCTTTGAGATAGAGCCGGTAGGCTTCGGCGTTATTGGTGTAACGCCTCAGCAAACGCTGCTGCTCCTCGCCGGAAACTTTCAGCGTCAACGCTTGTGCTACCTTTGCGGAAATGGAGTCTTCAACTTCGAATATGTCGGTAAACTGTTCGTCAAACTTGTCTGCCCAGAGCACAGCCTCATCAGGCACGCTAACCAGCCGCGCAGTCACTCTCAGTCGTTCTCCGGCTCTTCGGATGCTTCCTTCGAGCACCGTATCGACTTGAAATTCCTGACCCGTCTGCACCGCGTCCTTCTCAGAACTCACGTGCTTCAATACAGCGCTCATTGGTCGCACTGTCAGTAAGTTCAGACTGCTGAGCCGAGTGCTTAACGTCTCCGCAATGCCGATACTCAGATACTCATCGCCTTCGTCTACTCCCAGCGACTTGAACGGAAGCACCGCAATTGACCGGATGGGGGCGTCGGCGAGTCGTCCAGTCGTAGCTACAACAGTTGCTACAAAGCGATAGCCGCGCCGTGGCACCGTCTCTATGAATTTCTGGCTTTCGTTCTCACCGAGCGCTTTTCTCAACAGCGAAACGTTCTGCGCGAGACTGCCCTCTTCAACAAAACTGTCGGGCCACAACTTACGCATAAACTCACTCTTCTCAACCAGATGACCGCTGTTCTCCACGAGCGTGACAAGCATGTCAAATGCTTTGGGCGTCAGTGAAACGGTCTCTCCCTGGTGAAGTAGGAGCCGTTCCCGCGCGTCGAGTCGGAACCCACCAAATTCAAAGAAGTTCTTCACTGCAGTGTTCATAAACGCTTTCAGAACTCAATGAGATTTTTATGAGAGTTTTCTCCAGACGTTCGCAGGATTTATCGGGGGTGCAATTACTTTAATGGAATCGGCCAACCGCATCAACAATTTCAAGACGGGAGAGATTCAAATGATATTCAGTAGAACTGCCAATCGCGCGGTGTTCGTCGGGGTACTGATCTCCTTTGCGATCAGCTTCGGACCACACGCTCTAGCTCGAGGAACATCCAGGACAGTGCTGCAACCCGACATGGTACTTGAATGGAATGCAAATGCAGCCGACGCAATCGTAGGCGTTGCGGGTCTCCGTCCTGAGCGAGGACTGATTCGCCTGGCGATGGTTCACATCGCTATATACGACGCCGTTAATGCGATCGAGGGCTACCCCTTCCAGGCATATGCCATCCACCCAAACGTGATTTCACCGGCCTCGGCTGAGGCCGCGACCGCAGCGGCCGCACACGATGTGCTCGTGGCACTGTTTCCTGCTCAACAAGCGGATCTCGACGCAAAGTACGCGGCTTCACTCAGCACCATCCCCGATGGTCCAGCGAAGATCAATGGCATTGCAGTCGGTCAACAAACGGCTGCCGGCATAATTGCTTTGCGTGCGAACGACGGGCGCGATGCGACGGTGACGTATTCGCCGGGCAGCGGTCCGGGCGTGTGGGCGCCGACTCCTCCCGGCTTTCTTCCGGCCGCAGCACCCGAGGCCGCACACGTGCAACCATTTGCACTGAACAGTCCTTCGCAATTTCGTGCCGAACCACCTCCGGCTCTGACTAGTGATACATGGGCGCGTGATTACAATGAAGTTAAGAGCCTTGGCGTGGCAACCGGCAGTGCACGCACACCCGAGCAGACCGATATCGGTCGCTTCTGGTCGGACCAGCCGATCCTCCAATGGAACCGTGCGTGGCGCAACATCTCAATCGCGCAGACGCTGTCACTCGCAGAGAACGCGCGGTTCTTCGCGATGCTGGCGACAGCTACCGCCGACGGGATAATCGCATGCTGGGATTCGAAGTTCACTTATAACTTTTGGCGACCGGTCACAGCGATTCGCACCGGCGATACCGATGGCAACGCCGCGACTGAAGCTGACGTGAACTGGATCGCGCAGGTGGTGACGCCAAACCATCCCGAGTATCCCGCCGCGCATGGCTGCTTCAGCGGATCTTCAACACAAACGCTCCGATTCTTTTTTGGCACAGACAACTTCAGCTTCACCATAGACAGTAAAGTTGCCGGTCTTACAAAACCGGTGCGCTCCTACAACAGCTTCTCGCAGGCACTCGACGAGGTTCTGGACGCTCGCGTCTACGGCGGTATGCACTACCGAAACTCAGCTCACAAGGGCGCGATTCTCGGGAAGCAGGTTTCGCGCTTTGTCACCGCTCACTTTTTTCGCCCGACGAACTGACCGCAAACCTTCACGCAAAGGAGGATCGATATGAGTTTCAAACGCGATGCTGCCATCGTTGCGGCGCTCTGCGCTCTGTGCACCTTCTTGTGCTACTTCGCGCCGCGAAGTTACGCACAACTTCCCGATAAAACAGTTACGCCGAACTCGGCGAATGTCGGAATCAACAAGTCGTTCCTTGAAGAGACAGGGGCGGGTCGCGGTGATGTTATGACTCTGGACTCCTCCATGTTCATCATCAACCGCGATCCCTTTCGAGCTATCCGGCGCGGGCGTCAACTCTTTCAACGCAAGTACACGCGGTTGCAGGGAATTGGACCACTTTCCGGCGACGGCATGGGAAACATCGAAACTAACCTGGCGATCGGCGCCGGGCTGGTTGATAGCTGCGCCGGGTGCCATGGCAGGCCGCGAGGCGCGGGCGGTTTCGGAGGTGACGTTGTGACAAGGCCCGACAGCCGCGACGCGCCACACCTCTTTGGTCTTGGGTTGAAGGAGATGTTGGCGGACGAAATCACTTCCGACCTCCGTGCCATTCGCCGGCAGGCAGTCGACGAGGCTCTTAAGTCGCCTTCGAACCATCGTGTCACCAAAACGCTAACCAGCAAAGGCATCAACTACGGCGAGATCACTGCGACGCGTCGCGGTACAGATGTGAGTGTCGATACTTCGGCGGTAACAGGTGTCGACCCTGACCTGCGCGTGCGTCCGTTCTTCGCGCACGGAGGAACGATCTCGATACGAGAATTTGTTGTCGGCGCGTGGAATGCGGAGATGGGACTTCAAGCGGTCGATCCTGAACTCGCGGCGGCACACAACGGAGCCGCCGTTACAACACCATCGGGCATGCTGCTTGACGGCTCGAGGGATAAGATCGACGCGCCACCTGCTACGTCAGCCTTCGAAGATCCTGACGCCGACGGTGTTGCGAACGAGATCCCGACCAGCATTGTAGATTTCATGGAGTTCTATTTGCTCAACTACTTCAGACCTGCGACGTACGAACAAACACCTGAAGTGATTGCGGGCCGGCAGAAGTTTCAGACTATCGGATGCGCTCAGTGTCACATCGCCGATCTTCAGCTCAATCATGATCGACGCGTAGCGGATCTCGACACTGTTTATGATCCGGTGAATGGCATTTTCAATCGACTTTTCGGAACGGCCAGCGGGCTCTTCAAAAGCCAGGACGATGGTAGTGGATTTCCGGCATTGAAGCGTCCGTCGAACCAACCGTTTCTCGTCAAGAACATCTTTACAGATTTCAAGCGACACGATCTCGGGCCTGACTTCTACGAGAGGAGCTATGACGGTACGATGAGACGGGAGTTTCTAACTACGGCGCTCTGGGGAGTCGGCACTTCTGCACCGTACGGGCATGATGGTCGCAGCGTAAATTTACGAGAGGTAATTATGCGTCATGGTGGCGAGGCCCTTCGCGCTCGTGATGCGTTTGCGGCGCTCTCGTCTGGGAATCAGAACAACGTACTCGAGTTCTTGAGGTCTTTGGTTCTCTTTCCGCCGGATGATACGGCGTCTACTCTCGATCCGGGAAACCGCAACGCTCCATTTTTCCCGCAATTCGGACATGGGAGTGTCAAGCTAACCATGCTCTTCAACAACCCATCCGATCCTGAGTGACGCGATGGTTCTCCGTCTAACGACGCAAGGCGTAATACCAGCCGCTGGCTAACGCCGGCGGCAATTTATCTGTGACCCGCGCGTTCCATTCAATAAACCGTTCTGAACGTGCCAGCGTGTGCCCGATAAACGGCCCGGCGAGGAGACTCGCTACACCTTCTCTGGCAACGGACAAAGAACATTCAGCAAAGAGGCGTCGCAACTGACGGCGAGTAAAGAACTGCACATGACCGCTCTCATGATTGTCAGTGGCCGCAACGACGGTTTTGCTATTCCCGGCCAGCGCATCGACGATGCGTTGTAAGCGAAAGACTCTGAAAAGCCAGGAGTCAATCTCAAATTCACCATAGCCATTTGGCACAGTGACGATGATTATCCCGTTCTTGTTCAAATGTTCCATGCCCGCTAAAAGCAAGCCGCGCGGCTCTCGCAGGTGTTCCAAAACCTCTGAAAGAATCACTACATTATAAGGTGTTGATCGTAGTTCTTCGACTGGTCCACAGACGTAGCTCAGATTCGGAACATCTACTCCCAATTGGCGGGCGTGTTCTATTGAGGGCGCGTGTATATCTATGCCTGTGACTTCGAAGCCCAGTCGTGCAAGAGGTAGAGCGAGTTCCGAACCATTACCGCATCCGACATCAAGCACTCGCAATGAACCCGCGGCGCGATGAGGAAACGACTCCGCGATCACATCCTGCACAAAGCGCAGCCGCTTCACATACCCCCATAGATTTTCATGCCCCATTTTGCCTCGTACTGTAACAGGAAAGGACAGCTTTGCCTCAAAAGTCAGGATTCAGACTTGGAGGAGGTCAGTACCGTAACGCGGTAGCGTCGGGTCAGTCTCGAACATACGAAATTCTTAGCAAAATTGAGAGGCTCTACGTCGACCCGACGCTACCGCGTTACGGTACTGACCTCCTCCAACAATGACTCTCTACTTTGAGGCAAAGCTTCCAACACTGGTTCCTAATGCGCGAGCGTGGCTTTGTGTCTGTTGATTTCCGCGAGCAGGTTCGAAGCGTACGATGCGTTGAGTGATCGGAGCTCGCTGTAAGTCTGCTGCGCTTCGTCCATTCTGTTCCTGGCGACGTAAAGAAAGCCGAGTTCCAACCGGGCGTCGACGTTGGCGGGCCAGACTTTCACAGCTTCTTTGTAGGCCGCCTCGGCGGCTTTCCATTTTTTCTGCCGCTGAAAGAGATCACCAAGATCAAGGAAATTATCAGATTCGACTGAGGCGGGATTGCTCGAGGCAGCCGGTGCTATTTGCCGTTTATGACGAGCCTCGTGGCGTGATGGAGCCGGTTTGTTCTCGGGTTCTCTTCCGGTTGCTTTGGGCAGTCGTTGGGCCAGGGCCCCGGGTGTGTCTGCCAGCGCGCAGACCAAAAATGCCAACACCAAAAGCACTATTTGTGAAGTCCGAACCTTGAACCTGCTATGCATCGTGGCAGGCAGGATAAACCCAAACACTAAACTCTAACAAGATCGGCCCAGAGAGGGTGTTTCAAGATTGCTCGCCCGCAACAAAGTTGTTAGAATCCCGGCCCATCTGTTCTTAATCTTGCGAGGCTCGCCACACTCGAAGGCAAACGCACCATTGCCGCATTCCGGGCGGGCAGACTATTTCGGTCCTTAGCAGTTGGGCCACCAAAACGGCTTTACCCGACATGAGAGAATGCCCCACCTGTTTTAGTTGTTATGACGACACCGTTACGCAGTGTCCAAGTGACAGGTGCACGACGTTCCACTCGTTGCCCGGCAGCGTTGCGCTGGATGGTAAGTACGTTCTCGAACGCCGGCTCGGTGAAGGCGGGATGGGAATTGTGTACAAGGCGCACCACAAATTCCTGAAAACCACTCGCGCCATCAAGACAATCAAACTCGATCTCATAGGTAACGACGCATCGTTCGTGAAGCGGTTCCATCAGGAAGCGATGGCCGCAGCCGCAATTGGTCACCCTAACATAATCGCGGTCCTTGATTACGGGCTGCTGCAAGAAAAAATTCCTTACATCGTGATGGAGTTTGTTGAGGGTGTGTCGCTCGAGACGTTGATAATCAGCAAGACGCGATTCACGCCCCTTGAAGCACTTGAATACATGCAAGTGATAACTTCGGCACTCGCCGCTGCTCACAAACACGGCATCGTTCATCGCGATCTCAAACCACTCAACATAATGATTGAATCGGGCGGGTCGGTGCGCGAGCAGATTCGCATCCTCGATTTTGGTCTCGCGAAGATCAAGTCGAGTGACCTGTTTGGTTCTTTCGTCGCCGCTAAAACAGTTGGAATCGTTGGTTCGCCTGCTTACATGGCGCCGGAGCAATGGTCCGGAGAAGAGACCGATCGAAGATGTGATGTTTACAGCCTCGGCATAATCCTCCATGAGATGCTGACGGGAGACGTACCTTACAAAGGTTCCAACATTCCCTCCATCATGAAGAAGCATCTGATGGCTCCCCCTCCTCCGCTGGCAACTCCCGGATCAGGCATATCGCCGGAAGTTGAGAAGGTGGTCCATCGCGCTCTGGAGAAGGAGCCGGAGACGCGTACGGCGTCCGTGGAGGAATTTATCGCGGAGCTCGAACAGGCGGTTCTCCACGCCGCGCCGGCGAAAACGAAGGCAAAGAGACGCAGCACTGCCAAAGCCACAACGGGCAATCGGCGTCGTAAAACGAATCAAATCGGCAATACATCAGATCCTTCAGGCGCTCGTGTAAATGTAGAAGCTGTCGTGCCCGTCTTTGCACAGGATGTGAACACCTTCCGTAATCCAGTTCCGCAAAGCGAGAACGACACGGCAAAGTTACCGAAACCTTTGCCTCTGCCATCGAGCAAAGAGCCGGAGTCGTTGCCCAAGGCAAGTGAACCTCGCAGAGTCGAAGAGAGCGCGTCTTCCGAAGGTAATGGGAAGGGAAATAGCCTTCCTACGAACAAACTTCCTCTTCCTGCGCCGCCTAACCAACGATTACCAGGCCGCGTAGTGATCAGCCACCAGAGTCTTGTTGGAAACTTCTTCAAGAAGCGATTCGCCGCACCCGTGGTCGCGGGAGTCGTGGTGCTTGGTCTGATCGTTCTTGCCGCATTGGCCTATTCCCGGAAAGGAGCTGAGCCTCCTGGTTTGCAGGCGCAAGTTACGAGTGCAGCCAACACGAAGCGCGAGATGGTGTTGATCAAAGGCGGCACTTTCACAATGGGCTGGAACCAAAGGGAGGAACAAAGAGGAGAGCACACTGTTACGGTCCCTTCTTTCTATTTAGATAAGCATGAAGTGACTAACTCGGAATATGCCGACTTCATCAAGGACACCGGGTGGCCGGTGCCGGCAATCGATCCAACACTGAAGGGAACTTACTGGGCGCCGTGGAACGGCAACAATCCTCCATCGGGTCGGGAGCATTGGCCCGTGACTAATGTTTCACTCAGTGATGTGGAAGCGTTTGCAGGATGGCTTTCGAAGCGCGACGGAGTCGTCTATCGATTGCCTACGGAAGAAGAATGGGAGTTTGCAGCTCGTAATGGCTCCAACGATTCTATGTTCCCGTGGGGAAACTCGTGGGAAGAGGGACGCGCCAATATCAATCAGAAAAAGAGTCCGGTAGACGTCGGATCTTTCCCTCAAGGCGCGACGCAGCAGGGAGTGCAGGACATGATAGGCAATGTCTGGGAATGGACATCGTCGAAAGCACGATTCTACGACAACGCACCAGTCAAGTCCTCGGCAGTAAACGCCCACGTGCAAAGGGGTGGTTCATTCTTCGAGAAGATGAAGAGTGATTTTTACAACGCTACCGATCGCTCCTGGTTCGGTGACGAAAACTTCAAGTTTCCCACGATCGGATTCCGGCTTGCTCGTGATCGAGAGTAAATGCTTTGCCTCAAAAGTCCGAAATCATTCTTGGATCGGGTCAGTGTCGAACATACGAAATTCTTAGCAAAATTGATAGGCTCTACGTCGACCCGACGCTACCGCGTTACGGTACTGACCTCCTCCAAGTCTGAATGCTGACTTTTGAGGCAAAGCTGATTACCATGCGATACTTCCTAAGGGTTTTTGACTCCCATGATCTGACCAGGTCGCTACCGCTCCCTGTACTGACCCGATCCAAGTGGCTGGCCTATCTCATGCCGGTGCTGCTCGTTTTGTCATTTGCCGAAACAAGAAACCCTGCTGAAGAAACCGTTGTAGTTATTACTAACCATCACCCAACCGAAGCTCACCCGATCTATTTGATTGCCGTTCCACCTCAGGAAAAGATGGCGCCGCGCCCTTTAAACGTTCCGGTTGTCTCTGCGCGGCAAGCCCCTGCAAAGACCGACAGCCCGAGTGAGCCCCAGTTGCCGTTTCCAATGTCTGCGGCTCAAGCCGTGCGAATTGGTAATGGCCTGATTGAGGACTCAGATGCTCAAACTGCTCAACAATATCTGGAATACGCGAGAACGCAGGATCCGAACTCAATCGAAATGTTGAATGGCCTCGCGCGGTGCTATTACGAGCTCCGGCGTGACGACGAAGCACTCAAACTCTACGAGGAGGCAATCGCGCGGAAGCCGGATGTTTGGGACGTACAATATTACGTGGGCCGAATCCATCTCGAGAACGGAAGATATGCGCAGGCGGTTGAGCCACTTGATAACGCTCTCAAGTTGAAACCTGACGATCCGGATACGATCAGCAGCTTAGGCGTGGCGTTAAGCAAGTCAGGTAGAAGTACAGAGGCCATCGCCTATCTCACTCGCATAACAGCCTTGAAGCGCTACATCAAGGAGGACTTTTACTATCTCGGTGAAGCCTACGCGAAAGATCAGCAATGGTTGAAGGCCGCACAGTCTTTTAAGGAAGGTGCGGATCTAAGAGGTCTCGATCCTAGCGGATACTTCTACTGGGCCACCATGCTATTCAATGCCGGCCAGTTAGATGAGGCTCTCGAGGGCTACGGAAAAGCCAGAAACGTAGACTATTCGGTGAGTCACGCGGAGACATTCCGGTATTTGGCGGAGATTTACAGACTTCGTGGGATGTCTGACAAAGCACTGGGTCACTATCAATTGTTTTTGCAACGAGAGCCGAATGACGTCGAGGCGCTCTTTCAGGCGGGTTACATCAGTTTTAAGCTGAATCAATTAGACCAGGCGATAGAACATTTCAGGAAACTGACAGCCGTCGATCCTAAACATGCAGGCGGTGCTGCTAATCTCGCCGCTTTGGAAGCGCGATACAACGAAATCCATGCCGGACGAAATGAGAAGACCCCAGGCATCACACTGCGCGACGTTGCTCAGACCAATCCCAATAGTGTTGAAGCTCACGTCAACCTTGGAGCTCAGTTGCTTACTGAAAAGGTTTACCCCGAGGCGTTGTCTGTACTTACCCACGCGGTCAGTCTGCAACCCAACTCACCCGCAGCTCAATACGATCTTGGATTGGCCCAACTAAAGGAGAAGAAGTACGAAGAGGCAATCGCCTCGAATAGAAAGGCTCTCGAGCTCAAGCCTGACTGGCCGGATGCTTACAACAATCTGGGTCTTGCATACGCAGGTCTTGGTCGCTGGCAGGAGGCGTTGACAGCTTATCGCGAAGCGGTGCGCATCGTCCCGGAGTACGCCGGTGCTTTATATAATCTCGGAATCGCGTATCTCAGGCTCAGACAAAGACCTGCCACACTGGAAGTGATTGAAAAGGTAAAACCATTGAATTGGGATTTGCAGGCTCGCCTGTGGCAAGAAGTCCTTGCGTTCGACCGGTTGGCAAACGTCGCCGCTGTGCCGGCGCAAACATCGGCACCAGAAACATCTCCACACAATTCAAATGGCGCGAGCGAAAAGGCATCGAGTCCGAAGGAAGAATGCCCCAGCCCAATCTACACACGATCTGATGTTACGCAGATGGCATCGATGAAGGAGCAGGTGCAAGTGTCGTACACCGCTGAGGCAGTTCAAAACAAAGTGGAGGGAAAGATTGTTTTGCAACTCGTGGTATGCAGCAACGGACGTGTGTCAGATATCACGGTCGACGAAGCATTGCCTTTTGGGTTGACTGAACGAGCCGTTGAGGAGATCAGAAAAGTGCGGTTCCAGCCGGCGTTGCTGGGCGCGCAGCCGGTGACGGTCATGACGAAACAGACATTCACCTGCACCCAGCAGGTGTGCACGGCGCTTTCACCTTAAGTCACTTCGCTTGTGAGCTTGCCGTCCTTCACATCAATAACTACTCGAGCGTTTCTCTTTTGCATGAACGTGTCAAATGCTGCTCGTTCGACGGCAGCGACCAACTCGGTCTGCAACCCGCGCGCGCCGGTGTCGCGTTTTTCACTGCGTGCGACGAGATGATCGAGCGCGGCTTCGGAAACGATCAGTTCAAGGTCCTCGCCTCTGAATTCATTGCTGAATTGCGGCAGCACGTTTTCCGTCAAGATCTGCTTCAGCGTTTCAGTCGACAATTTCGGAAAACTGATGATGCGCGAAAAACGGCCGATCAATTCCGGCAGGAAGCCGAACTTTTGAAATGAGCCGACCTCATCCAATGTCAACTGGCTCAGATCTTCGCCCGGCGCATTGCGAAATCCGATGTTGCTTCGGTTTTCGCGGAGCAGTTCGTCCATACCGGAAAATGCTCCACAAGCTATAAACGGAATGTTGTGAGTAGAGACCTGGAGTCGGCGGCCGTACTCCGAAAAGCCATAATCCATCGCTACAACGACGTCAGCTCCGTGAATCATCCCCAGCAACTCACGTTGCACGCCGTAACCCGAAACATCCTTCGTTGTACCTTGCCCGGCAAAGCGCGCATTGCTACTCGAGGAAGCGATCTTGTCGAATTCATCAAGACAAACAACCCCACACTCGGCCAGGTGCTGGCTTCCGTTCGCGTTCAGCATCAACCGCGTGAGTATCGTGCGCACGTCGTCGCCGATATAACCGCTCTCCGTGAAGCTCGTGATGTCCACGATCACTGTGGGAAGGTTCAGGATGTGCTGAAACAACAGCTCAACCATGAAGGTCTTGCCGCATCCTGTTGGACCAAGCATCAGAACGTTTTGCTTGGGTGGGAGATCGTTAGGCGACTCGCCGTCGAGATAGATTCTTTTTAGCCGGCGCACGTGTCGATAAGCCATCAGCGAGAGCGCGCGACGTTGATCGATCTGGCCCTTGTAACCGAGCTGTTCGAGTTCGTTTGAGATCTCGACAGGCGACAAGAGCGGCACCTGGTCTATGAACTCGCGCACGGCTTCTGCCGGGTCAGGAAGATTCGCGTCGTCGAGCTCGGTCTCTTCAAACTCCAATTCTTCAGGCGTCGGATCTGACATGAGTATTATTCCGCTACGGGTGATCTTAAAATAGCGTGTGAATACTCCGAACTCAATGGCACTGCGTGGTCAGCGTTTCGCTCGCAACACAATAAGTTGAATTGCCACGAAGATCAGGGTGACGAAAAGTGGCACGATAAAATTCACGCTATCTGAGGCGTTGTCGTACCATCCGCGCGTGCCGGGTACTCGCCGTTTAGGATGATCGTCGGAAGCTTCTAACAGCGCGTCGAGCTCTTCGATCGTGACAGGCGGGAGAAACGCTTCGCGTATATTCCAGAACAGGCACATCGCTAGAACAAACACATCCAACGCGATCAGCAGTCCCCAATAACTCGAATTCCAGGATTCGAAGAACGACCACACGAAGGGTAAAACCAGTAGACCCGCAATGACGTACGTGCGTCCGCGCGTCTCCAAGCTCGCGAGTTTGGCATGTTTGGTAAGTGCACTCATTGCTTGTGCGAGACTCGATTGGGCTGACACGACTCGCGTTCGCAAAGTCTCCATTGCTGATTTGTCGAGTCGCACGATACTTTCAGCTTCGCAGTAAATACAACGCACAACAATATCATCAGGTCGAACCGACAGTGGTGCACCACACTGACGGCAGTTCGGCGGCTTGCCCGCAGCCGGCGGTGGACCTGCCGCGAAGGCGGCACCAACGTTTGTCGCACCACTCACAAGAACATTTTTCATGGCCACGTGTGCCGCAAGCAGTTGCGCGGGAATAACTATTAACCAAACCCACAGCAACCCTGGTAGCGCTTGTCCACTCACCATCTGCAACAAGGCGGCAATTAGAAGAATCATCAGACTTCCCGTCATGAGCACGAACGGGGCAATCGTGGCACAGATCAACCACCACCGTGGCACTTTGATGTGGGCCAGCCGCAGCCACTGCTCAGCTGCTTCACGTGTTGCTGAATCCAGATCGCGCGTGAGGCGGAGTTCCTCGCGGTAGACCTGCGGCATGACATTGGTCGCGCCACAGAAGCTACAGACGACCGCTGGAGTGTCGACCGCAACAAGCGGTGCATGACAGTTAACGCACAGGAGTGGCGCCAACCTGTGTCTCATTGGGTGAGAAGTGGCTTGGCCTGAAAAGTCGGACGTCGGGCTTGGACACAGTCAGGAGCGACCTGGTCAGTGATCAGCATGCGATATCCTAATGATAATTGACTCTCATCGTTGACCAGGTCGCTACCGCTCCCTGTACTGACTGTGTCCAAGATGATTCCCTCAGTATTAAGGTGAGCGTGGGAAGACGAATTCGCCACTCGGATCTCGTTGTCGCATCGCGATCACTTTCCCACCCTCGACCGTAAACGAGATCACGACATCCGGAAACTCCTTGACGCGGAACTCGTGCGGTCGCCAGGGCTGGAGGTCCGGGCCACCGCGAATCGAGAGGCCCTTTCCAGGCTGAAACGTCAGCACGGTTTTTCCACCACTCGGCGATATGTAAGTTCCCGCGTACGTTTGCAGCGTCGAGTCAGTCGACAGCGCCGCCGGCACTCGTCGTGTGAATGTCACCGCAGCTTCATCCAATGAGATCTCCACACCCTCGATCTCGCCCATCGGATTGGTCCGGAAGTTGAGCGAGAACTTGCCATCCTCCTCGTCGTCGGGCGTGTCGAACCGATCGTAATGAAAGTGGCTCAACGGCATCTTGATCCCGTGAAAGTCGAAGGTGAGATCTTTTTCGCCGCGCCCCACGGTGACAACTCCGTACGCCGGATGCTCGAACTCGCCCACGTACTCGTCTATCGGATGCGAAGGTTTCGTGCCAGCTACGCGCCCTACGTCGGCGGACGCGCGGGCCTTGGTCCCGGCCTCTTTGTTCTTGAGCCGCACCGTGTTGAGTCGCTCTGACCACGGGGTGAGCGACAGGCCGAGCAGTCGCTCGTAGATGTTGTAAGTGAGACCGTTGTACAGGGGAGCGACGTGATCGCCGATGACCAGCACGATGACTCCCATTCGGTCATTGGGCATGATAGAGATTTGCGAGTGGAAACCGGGAAGGTCGCCGCCATGGACCGCCAACAAGTGGCCGCGGTAGGAGGAGATTGTTCGGCCCATGCCGTAGTATGCATTCAGATTCTCTCCCCATCCACGACTCTCGAGCGTGGAATTCGGCAGCGCGATCGAAGGCGCCATCGTTTCACGGAGCACCGCCTCCGGGATCACTTGCTTGCCATCCACCTTGCCCTTGTTGAGCAGCGCGATAACCCAGCGCGAGAGGTCTTCCACATTCGAGTTGATCGCGCCGGCAGGCGCGATCGCGACTTCAGCAGTGTAGTAGGGCTGGCGATACAGCTCCGAACTATCGCGGCGCTCCGAGTACGGCACGCCCGGCTCGGGGCCCTTCAGGTTGTCCTCGATAGTCAGCGTCGAGCGCGACATGCCGAGCGGGTCGAAGATGCGTTGTTTGACGAACTGCTCCCACGTCTTTCCGCTCAACTCCTCGACGACCTGGCCGGCTGCCGTGAACATCAGGTTGTTGTACAGGAACTTCGTCCGCAGTGGCGCGGTGGGTTCGAGGTAGCGCAGACGATCCCAGAGCTCGCGCCGGGTGAAGGTGGATTTGTACCAGATAGAATCGTGGCGCGTTACGCCGGTGCGATGCGAAAGCATGTCGCGGATCGTCACTGAGCGGTCGAGGTCGTCGTTGTAGAACCGGATCGAGGGAACGAACTGCTTGACGGGTTCGTCCCAACGCAGCTTTCCCTCCTCGACGAGCATGCCCACGGCAACGGCCGTGAACAGCTTCGTGTTTGAGGCGATGGGCTGTGTTGTGGAGGTCGTGTACGGTAAATTCTTTTTAAAATCGCGGAAGCCGTATCCCTTGGCGAAGACGAGCTTATCTCCGATCACGATGCCGACGCCGATGCCAGGTGCATTCCAGTCCTTCATGACCTGGTCCATGTAGCTGTCGAAACCTTTCAGGCGCGACTCGACACTCTCCTGCTGCTCCTGTGCAACCGCGATGCTCGAAGTGAGTGCGAGCGCAGCAACCAGGCTGAGTGCGCCGGCCACACCGCGACTGGACGCGTGCTTTAGTTTCGATATGAATGCCCTCATTCTATGCTCTCCTCTAATAGCTGATATTTGTCGGCAAGTCCGCCGGGTGCGGCTGGTCCACGCGCACGCAAGAGGCCTGTGTACGTATCGTGCGGAAACGGGCGGAACAATATCACAAGTCAGCCGGGCTGATGCCCAAAAAGTCGAAAGACATCCAGCAACATTGAGTTTTTCTCCGCGGTTCTCTGCGTATCTCTGCGGCCTCTGCGTTGAAGAGCCGTTTAAACGCAGAGGTCGCAGAGATACGCAGAGAACCGCGGAGAAATATTCGATTTTGTGCCACCGATTGTTTTGCCCTTAAAATGGGCCTCCGATTGATGGAGGTGAACGCAATGAGATTCGGCAGTGCAGTTATCGCAATGTTGGCCCTCTTGATACTTTTCTCGCCGGCAATGTGGCAACAGACACGGAAATCGGAAGCCTTGAATACGGCGCCGAGCATCTGCATGTCCCGTTGATCGTGGTCCTGGGCCATCAAGGCTGTGGTGCGGTGACCGCGGCAGTCCAGGGTGGTCCACCCGAAGGCCACATCGCAGCACTCATCGATCTTATAAAACCCGCCGTGGATAAAACTCGAGGCATGGCGGGTGACCCAGTGGCGAATGCGGTTCGTATGAATGTCGAGATGGTCGTAAAGCAACTTCGCTCATCAACACCGATACTGTCGGAATTGGTAGTGCACGGGAAATTGAAAATTGTAGGGGCGGTCTACTGGATCGACACTGGAGCCGTGACGTGGCTGCCCGAGATCAACTAATTCGCTTAGATACTCGTTAACATAACCGCACCCTCGTGCGTCTGAACATTGGCTTTGCCGCAAAAGTCAGGATTCAGGCTTGGATGAGGTCAGTACCGTATCCAACAATGACTTTCGACGTTTGGGGCAAAGCTCTGAACATTAAAGTGAAGGATGAACCCCTCCATGAGTAGAAAAAATTTCTTGTTCGTTCTGACTGTTGTCGCGTTTCTTTCGAGTGCGACGTGGGCCCAGGTTCCCAATAAAGAGAAGGTTGTCGCGGGCGCGGAAAGAGCGTTCGAGAAATTCACCAAGGCGTACGTTGAGCCCGCGCCGGGCTGTGCCGCGGCAGTGTCGCTCAATGGCGAGGTCGTGTTTGAAAAGGCATTCGGCCTTGCCGAGCTGGAACACAACGTTCCAAACACGCCGCAAACGATTTTCGAGTCAGGCTCAGTGGCGAAGCAGTTCACCGCCGCATCGTTAGTATTGCTGCAACAGGACGGAAAGCTCAGTCTCGACGATCCGGTCAGGAAATACATTCCCGAACTTCCCGATTACGGTTCGCCGCTCACGATCAGGCATCTTTTGAATCACACTGCCGGGCTGCGCGACTGGGGAACGGTTATGAGCCTCACCGGCGCGGGTCGGGGCGATCGAGTCATCAACCAGGATCTCGCACTCGACGTCATCACTCATCAGCGCGCACTCGACTTCACGCCCGGCGCTGAATATTCGTATTCAAACAGCGGATACAATCTCGCGGCGATCATCGTCGAGCGCGTTTCGAAACAAAAGTTCCCAGCCTTCGTCGAGGAGCGTCTCTTCAAACCGCTCGGCATGAAGAACAGCTCATGGCGCGACGACTACCAGCGCATCGTCCCAGGCCGAGCTCAAGCATATTCGCGCCAAGGCAATGGACCATGGCGACTCAACATGCCGTTCATGAATGTTTATGGAAACGGCGGTATGCTCACGACCGTCGGCGATTGGATGAAGTGGAACGCGATGCTTGATTCGCAATCCCTGGGAGCGCCGCTTGTCGCTGCACTCGAAACTCGTGGAGTGCTGAACGACGGCCGCAAGATTGCGTACGCGCTCGGGCTCGTCGTCGATACGTACAAGGGACTGAAGGATGTCTCGCACGGCGGCGCGACGGCCGGCTATCAGACTTTCCTGGCGCGTTATCCTGACAACAAGGTTTCTGTCGGCGTCATGTGTAACGGCACGTCACCGAGTGCAGGAGGAATTGCTGCAAGCATAACGGATGAGATCTTCGGACCATTTCCCGAAGCCCCGAAGACCGAAGCAGCGAAGGTTTCGGAGGACGAGTTGAAGAAGTTTGCCGGCATCTGGCGAAATGAAAAAACGCATGCTCCCGCAAGATTCGTGATTGAGAACGGTGTGTCGCGCTGGAGCGGCGCGCGTATCGTACCAATGGGAGGCGGGCAGTTCACTGTTGGCGGTAACCAATTGAACTTTACGTTTGATAAGGACAGCAAGCCCGTGTCTGCCGAGACTGTCGATTCCGATGGTGAAGTCACACGCTTCGTTCCCGAAAAGGAATGGACGCCAACGCCAGCCGACCTGGCCTCTGTCAAAGGAGATTGGTTCAGCGAAGAAGCTGGAGCGACACTCACCGTCGCCGTCGAAGGTGACAAAGTATTTATCAAGCAGCGACCGGCGACGAGTTTGCCGATGCAGCCGTTATACAAGGACCATTTCGGCGTGCAGGGCTACATTGTCTGGTTCACACGAGACAAAAACGGGAAGGTCAATACCATGCACGTCGGCGCATCACGAATGCGCGACATGCCATTCGCCCGCGTCAAGTAGTTACCACAGATTACACGGAGTGAATCCGCGGATCTGTCCGTGTAATCCGCGGCCTGTCAATTCTTACAGTTACCGGATCATTTTTCCTCAAATAGAATTCCGCAGGGAAAATGACCAAAATCTACAAAATATCAATCTGTTTTCTGATCTTCTTCGCATCGGGCAGTCTCGCTTCCGCCCAACAACTCCGCGAAACGTTTCGGCGCGTCAAGACCTCTGTGGTGATCGTTCGCACAGGTGGAGAAACTGCGCCAGTGTCCGGCTACACGGATGATCAAGGTGTTGGATCGGGAGTGCTGATCTCGAAGGATGGACAGATCCTCACCGCCGCTCACGTAGTTCAGAATGGACAATCAATCACCATCGAATTTGTCGATGGGCAGAGATTGAAGGCGCAGGTGGTGGAGTTGTCCGTTTCCGCGGACCTCGCGCTACTGAAAGTCGACCGTGTTCCTGATGCCGCGACTGCCGCGAAGCTCGGCGATTCAGACGTAGTGGAAACAGGCGACGACATTTTTGTTGTCGGCGCGCCATACGGACTAAGCAACACCCTGACCGTCGGCCGTGTGAGTGCACGCAGACCAGATGAAACACGCGGCGGAGTTTTGAGCACGAACGAATTTCTGCAAACCGATGCAGTGGTGAATCCCGGTAACTCTGGTAGTCCTGTATTCAACAAGGATGGAGAAGTGGTGGGTATTGTAAGCAGTGTTGTTAGTGACGCGGAGGATTTTAAGGGCGTTGGCTTCGCGGCCACGATCAACACCGCCCGCGGTCTGCTACTCGATCGAGATCCATTCCTCGTCGGACTGGAAGGCGTTTTGGTAACCGGCATCGTCGCCAAAGCCCTCAACGTACCGCAATCGGCAGGCTTCCTGGTTACAAGTGTTGCTCGCGGATCGATGGCTGAGCAAATGGGATTAGCCGGCGGCCAGGTTGAAGCTTTGCTCGATAATGAAAACCTGCTCATCGGCGGAGACGTGATTCTGAAGATCAACGCCTCCGCGGTGACGATCGATCGCCGTGCTTACCGCGCACTCTTCTCCAACATCGCGCGATCGAACGCCGGATCCATACTGCATTGCACCGTCTTACGCGCCGGCAAAATTCTCGACCTCTCTTTAAAGGTTCCCAATTCGGTTTCAACCTCTCAAACAGCGCGACCTCAATAAACAACGAAGGCCTTACGATCATGAGGAAAACAATCAGTCTCACGATTTTTCTATTCCTGCTTTCGGTGCAGGTGAATGCGGATCAAATCACCTTGAAGAATGGCGATCGGCTGACGGGGAAGATTGTCAAATCAGACGGCGCCAAGCTGGTGATCAAGACTGAATTAGTCGGCGACGTCACTGTGGATCTGTCGGCAGTTACCACCATCACCAGCGATCAGCCGCTGTACGTGACGCTTGCTGATGGTCGAACTGTTTTCGGAACCATGGTCGCGTCTGAGAGTAAAGTGGAGTTGCGCGCTGCAAACTCGAACCCGATCTCAATCGATCGATCGACGATTCAGCTCATCAGATCCGAGGAGGAACACCTTGCGTATGAACGTTCACTCAATCCGGGTTGGCTTGATAATTGGAGCGGCGGCGCGAATCTCGGCTTTGCTCTGACTTCAGGAAACTCCGACACAACCAACCTCGCGATTGGCGTCAACCTGACGCGTGAAACGCTAACGGACAAAACGAAGATTTATGCAGCATCGGTTTACAGTCGCGATAGCACGAGCGGTGAAGCACGAACCGTCGCCAACACCATTCGCGCCGGCGTGCGCTACGACCGCGACTTCAATCGGAACTGGTTTGGTTATGGCTTCATGGATTTCGAGCACAACGGCTTGCAAGACCTGACGCTGCGGCTCGTGCCTGGTGGTGGTCTCGGCTACCATGCTATTCGGAGCGAGCGAACAAAGTTAGATCTGCTCGGCGGGTTAGCATGGAACCGCGAGTACTTCAAAGGTGACTTCAACGATCGTAGCTCGGCGGAAGCGCAGGCCGGTCAAACACTCGACCATCGATTTAGTCCACGCTTGTCGTTCTCGGAGCAGTTGTTCTTTTTTCCAAACCTGACGCGCGGCGGCGAATATCGAATCAACTTTGATAGCGGTCTCGTTGCAGACATCACGCGGCGCATCGGCTGGCAAGTGACGCTTAGTGATCGTTATTTGTCGAACCCGCCGCCCGGTCTGGAGAAGAATGATCTGCTGTTGAGCACCGGTCTGAAGATCAGACTCGGGGGATCGAACTAAACGTTTGGTGCCTTTTTGTGGCGAAATAACCTGTCATTTCTTACAGGTTATTAAGTCTCAGTTCCTCACTAAAATGTCTCTACTAATTTTTATTTAATTGGGTCCGCGCCTCTCTCTCTCTCTCTCTCTCTCTTCAGGAGGTCGCCATGAATGCGTATGAACAAAGATGGCATCCCGTAGCGCGAAAAGAAACCCCGGCTGTTGAACCGAAACCACGACTACTGCGATTACTCGGAATACTGCGTTACCTGATTCCCCCGTTCTTTATATGTTGGCATCGCAAAATGTCTCGGCCTTTCACTCGAGACGGAGAGACTTATCGCGTGTGTCTTCGCTGCGGAATTCGCCGTCAGTTCGACCTTAAACAGTGGCGAACGAAAGGTGGTTATTACCACCCCGGTAACAGACAACACCAGGACGAACCATCTCAGTCACCCAAACCACGCTATCAACTTATTGAAGGTGCGATGACGCTTGATACCGAACGTCGTCGCGTCACAACGACGATCCAATTCTGAAACCCATGACCGACAACAAATCGAACTCTCAAGAGCATCAGGTGAAACCGTCTCTCGATGAAACGCCGCCGCCGCCTTTCGCTTCGCGCATAAATGTAGAACTCTTTGGGATGACGGATAGAGGCTACGCTCGCGAGAAAAACGAAGATCATTTTTTGATCGTTCGTGTCGGGCGCGCGCTGGAAACAGTGCTAACGAACCTCACAGAAAACAAGACTATGCCCGGTGAGTTATTCGAGGAAACAGGTTATGGAATGATTGTCGCGGATGGAGTTGGTGGTGAATCTGCCGGAGAAGTTGCAAGTCGCCAGGCGATCTACACGTTACTGGGTCTGGCGTTGCACACGCCTGATTGGCAGTTCCGCTGGGGACCGAGAGAGAGAAACGCGGTCATGTGGCGCATGAGGGATCGATTTCGTCGCGTGAATGCGGCTCTGCTTCGCGAAGCTACAGCGAACGTCACCCTTTCCGGAATGTGCACGACGATGACGGCCGCAATAACGCAGGGAAGCGACTTGATTGTGGGTCACATCGGTGATTCGCGTGCTTATCTTCTGCACCGCGAAAAGCTTATTCAGTTGACACACGATCACACCGTAGGAGCAGGTCTGGTTAAAAATGGCACACACGAGCCCAGCGATCCGCTCGTACTGGAATTGAGCGGTCTGCTGTTGCAGGCGCTGGGGTCCAGGCAGGGTGAATGCAATCCGCAGGTCTCCGACTACCCGCTCCGTGATTCAGATCAACTTTTGCTATGTACTGATGGTCTGACCGATATGGTCGACGATGTGGACATCGAGCTCATCCTGAACAGTGCGAGCTCCGCGAAATCGGCGTGTCGCAGCCTGGTCGATCTGGCGCTCAAAAACGGTGGCCGCGACAATGTTACAGTGATCGTCGCGCGATATTCGATCCCGCCTCGAAACTAAGACAGATTACTTTATCAGCCACAAAAAGGCACAAAATGCACAAAATGAATAGAAATCATTCTTGTGTGCCTTTTGTGCCTTTTTGTGGCTGATACAGTTCAGTTTCGCTATGCAACATAGAAAAAGGCCGGGTCCTTCGACCCGGCCCTAAAGAGGTGTCAAGTGCGCCTCCTGCATCTCTCCCCGCGCTTGTCACCTCCAAGACTAGTTACCGCCCTCGCCGGCAACCGTTCCCGCAATGCCCTTGTTGACCATTAACCTGATTTCCACGCGACGGTTCTTGGCGCGACCCGCCTTCGTCGAGTTCTCCGCTGCAGGTTCCAATTGTCCGTAACCGAAAGGTTGGACCAGACGGTTCAGCGGCATCTTGTACTTGCTCACGATGTAATAGATCACGGAATTGGAACGTCGCTCACTCAGATCGATATTGCGTTGTGAGCTGCCCGTTGTATCGGCATAACCGATTACGGCCATGACCCAGCCTTTCGTGTTCTGAGTCTTCACCCAGGCAGCGGCTTCGTCGATCGTCGACTTCGCCTTCGGACCTAAAGCAGCGCTTCCCGTGTTGAAATAAACGGTGACCGTCTTTATGGAATCGAAGTCATCCAGACCGTTGATGCGATTATTCGCATAGTCCGCGGTCTGCTGTGCCTTGCGAGCAGCGTCTGAGGCAGCGTCGGCTGACGCTTGTGCTTTTTCCGTTAGAGCCCGGTTCTCCTCGAGCTGACCCGCGAGTCGTTCCTGCTCAGCCTGCTGCTGCGCCAGCTTCTCTCTCATCTCCGCTTCGACCGGATCGACCGTTGCCTTGAGAGCCTGCGCGGACCTTAGATCCTGTTCATCGAAGCGAATTTTCTCCGCCACCAACTGGCCTTCCGAGTTTCCGACACCATCCACTTCGAGTCGCAGCCCGCGAAGAATGTAGCTTGCGCCATATTCCTTCGACCCGCGAAACACGCCTTTTTTATGACTCTTGACTTCAGTGTCGGCCGTCAAAAGGACGACAGTTGTGGCGCCCCCCATCGTATCTGACATAGTGAATGAATCGGGTTCACGTTTGACCACGATCCCCCGGAATTTTTTAACCTTTTCACCAGCAGCTACGCTCTGTTGTTGATCTCGATTGATAGTCGTCAGTGCCCTTGCGGAGACGCTTCCAGCACTCATCAAAACAAGCATGATGGCGACTACCACTACCCTCGGTACTGCAATTCCAGCAACGCTCATTGGCCTGCTCCTTTCCCTGAACTTACCACGATGATAGTGGCAGTTAATTGGTGTAAATACTGTCAATTCTTACAGTGTGTGCAGGAGTTTTATTGAAGGGATCTCAAGAGACAAAGTGAGCTACAACTACTGTGACGTTGTCTGTACCGCCTGACGCAAGCGAAAGGTCGACCAGATCTTGACACGCAGCCTGCGCTGATTTTGCTTCGCGCAAGACCTGCGCAATCGTTGCGTCCTCGACCATCTCCGTCAGTCCATCCGTGCAAAGTAGCAGCTTGTCACCGGCGGATAATTTGAATCGTTGCACTTGAGGAACGACCTGTTCTCCCAGAGAGCCAACGGCTGCTGTTAGAACACGGCGCATAGATCGCGACGCCGGATCGTCGCGATTCGCAACGCCGGCATCGATAAGTGCCTGGGCCAACGTGTGGTCCGTCGTCAGTTGTTGAAGTTCGCCTCCATGCAGAAGATAGGCGCGGGAGTCGCCCACGTGCCCGATGATCAGATCGCTGCCCAACGCTCCGGCAACCGTTAAGGTCGTGCCCATACCCTTGAGTGTATGGTCGTTGTCGGCTTCTTTTCTCACGATGTTATCGATCTCGAGAAAGCGTTTGGTCATGCGGTCCAAAACAGTCGCAACATCCTGGTGACGCTGGAGCGCCAGAGTCCAGTCAGATGTTTCGACGATTAATTCGACGAGTTTGCTGAGCGCCAGACTACTGGCGACTTCACCGCCGGCCATGCCCCCCATTCCATCGGCTACCAGGATGCCGTAGCCGTTCATCAAATAGTTTTGCTCGAGGAGATGCTCCTCGACGTTTGTCAGTACATTCTCGAGCGAGCGCCCGAATTTCATTAGGAGATAGCTGTCTTCGTTATTTTCTCTGACATGGCCCTGGTGCGAAACCGCGCCAACATCGACTTCCAGGCACGTCCACACCTCATGCAAGCTTGTGCGAGGACTGAATTCGTTCGGCATTTTCATCTTTTATGTCCTTTGAAAGCACGCGCCTGGACCATCTGACGGACGTGGCAAGTGTGCAACGCTTTTTTGTCATCCTATCGTTCTATATAGAAGACACCTACTGGCAAAACTTACAGGGGCGTTGGTGTTTCAGAATTTCCAACCCAGCGAAGTGCTCACGCCGAGATCGTTTTTGTCAGCTCTTACCGGCGGCTTGCTGTCGTAGTTTTCGTAAACATGGAAACCCCACCAGAAGTCCCTGACGATCTTTACGCGGAGATCAGAATTGGCCTGTAATCGCGTGCGTCCGGGTGTTGTCAAACTCGGAAACAAGCTGAAGCGCGATCTGATGTCCAGAGCGTTGAAGCGAAAAGTCGCGAAATCAGCGCCGGCAATCGCATCGGCGTTGGTGGTCCTGGGCGTACCAATCGACTCTGAATAGTTTTCGCGCGTTCCGACGATGCCGCCGTAAAATGAAAGTCTCGTATATTCCGTTTGCTTCACATTGCGGCCGATCAATCCTCCAACTGACGTACGCAGGTTGAGACTTTGCTGATCGCTGCGAAGCAGGCCCAGGAGTCCTCCGACGTACCACTGTTCATTCAACTGTTTTCGATAATCGAAGTTGAATTGATTGCGCGTGAGGCTGGTGCCTTCCGTTTGTCCACTGAAGACTGAATCTACTGACGCGGTAAATGAGTGATCGCCGGTTCGATAAGTCGTGGTTGCGGCGAGCTGTGTTTGGTACTGGTCGTTGCCGCTGGTGAAGCTGAAACCGAAATCGACCGAGCCCTCGAGTCGTGTCCAAAAGCGCCTCGCGGCGGGAGTTATGCGAATGACGTCGAGCTGCGGAACTCTGATGGTCTGGTTCGAAGATCCGATGATGAAGTTTGGGACTTCGTCTGAGTTTGTCGGCAGCAGACGCATCACGTCGGTGACGAGTTTGCCGTCTACGAGCCAGATCATGAACGTTGATTTGCTTTCGAGTCGTTCGACCTTGGCCCAATCGAGTCGGACGGCTTCGGCCATGTAGTCAGACTTGATCCTGAGCTCGCCGCGTTGCAGACCTTTTATTTCACCTGTCAGTCGATCGCCGTTTTTCAGCACGACGACGTCATCAACGTTCTTCGCGAGCGCGGTTAAGGCAAGCAGAAGAATAAGGAGAACGATCAAACCTGAACGACCCAATTTTCGCTGTACTTCATTCCGGATCATCCGACGACCTCCCGAAGTTAATCCTTCTTTTTTGCATGCTTCGGGCGTGAATCTCGCCTGTCAAAAGTGACAGTTATCGTCTGTTTTCGACACCTCTAAAATTCGCGCATTCAGCATTGCAGGAAGGATGGTGTGTGAAGATGGGAACAACCAATAGGACTGCTCGCGTCGCGTTGATTGCCGGATTGCTGCTCGCGTGGTGCGTCGCGGCATCAGCGCAGGACATCAGGTACAACTTCTTACAGGGAACCGATTTCTCGAAGTTCAAAACCTACAAGTGGGTGCAGATACCAAACGTCCAATATCCGAATTCAATTCTCGACGATCAGATCAAACGCGCTATCGATGCGCAGCTCGCTTTAAAAGGATTGTCGAAAACTGAAGACAATCCAGACCTCTACGTCACATATCAGGCCGCCATTAATCAGGAGAAACAGTGGAACTCCTACAGCACGGGCGGCGACATGTGGGGTTGGGGTGGCTGGGGAGGCTGGGGTGGTATGCAAACCACGACGACGACCAGTCAAACGATCAACATCGGAACACTGAACCTGGATATGTACGACACCGGCACCAGGAAACAGGTCTGGCGTGGTGAGGCCAGCAAGACCCTGGGCTCGGGAAAAGATCCGGCGAAGGTCGAAAAGAACATAAACAAAGCGATGGCGAAACTTCTCAAGAAATATCCGCCGCCGGTGAAGAGCTAGGGAGTTCCTGCTCGGAGTATTAGCCGCAAAAAGGCACAAAAGTCACAAAATGAGTTTTGCAATCGGAGTTCGCCTTTGTGATTTTTGTGCCTTTTTGTGCAGTAAAAGTTTCCTCCACCTGCGGCGCGCTTTGTGAAGTTGCGATTTCGAGTTCCCCTGTAAGTTTTGCCAGTTACGGGTGTTTGTACCGTCAACTACATTTTTTTCGAAACTACAACTCCGCCCCAAACAAAGATTGGAGGAGGGCGCATGAAAAATAAACGACTGAGCTGGAGCACACACGCACGTTTTACTTTGGTCCTCGCAGCTCTGCTGTTTTTTCCGAGCAGCTCTACGTTTTCACAAACTCAGGAACCAACACCACAAACTCCTGAGGTCGAAGCATTAAAGAAGCGTCTGCAACAACTCGAGCAGACCGTGGGAGAACTGAAGGGACAGATCGAGGCCATCGAGGCCAAAAAGAAAACTGAAACTCCAGCCATAGTCGAAGCCACATATAACGAGGCACCCACACCCGCGGACACAGCTTCGACAGAGCCTGCGAAACAACAGGACAAAAACGGGAAGGGCGAGAGCACCTTCACGATCTACGGTTTCGCAATGCTCGACGCCGGCTACCAGCTCAAACAAAACCATCCTGACTGGTTCGACGTCATTCGTCCGACCAAGCTGCCGTCGTTTCCGAACGAGTTTGCGCCCAATGGAAAAACGTATTTCGGTGTCAGACAAAGCCGCCTCGGCGTTAAGTCGACGACACCAACCAAATACGGTGAGTTGAAGACACAGTTTGAGTTCGAACTGTTCGGCACCGGTGTCGATGCAGGTCAAACGACTTTCCGTTTGCGTCACGCGTACGGCGAGTTGGGCCAATTCGGCGCGGGCCAGACGTGGAGCCCGTTCATGGACATCGACGTGTTTCCAAACTCACTCGAGTACTGGGGACCAAACGGAATGGTCTTCTTCCGCAACTTGCAGTTTCGTTGGATGCCGCTCAAAGGCCGCAACTCAGTGACACTGGCCGTCGAACGTCCCGGCGCGAGCGGCGATCAGGGCGTGTTTGCAGACCGCATCGAGTTGCAGGGAATCAGGCCCAAGTTTGATCTTCCCGATTTCTCCGGGAACGTTCGCTTCACGAGAGACTGGGGTTATTTCCAGGCGGCCGGAATGATCAGACGGATCAAGTGGGTCGACACGGTTAATGACAATGTCGATCTCGACGGTACCGAAGTGGGCGCAGGTCTGAACTTCACCTCGAACCTAAAGTTCACACAGAACGACACAGGCAGGTTCGCGTTTGTGTTCGGTCAGGGAATTCAAAACTACATGAACGACGCGCCCGTCGACATCGGTATCGAGTTAACTCCCGGAGGCGATCCGCGCCGGCCGATCAAGGGCGTCGCACTGCCGATGTGGAGCATGGTGGCTTTCCTGGATCACAACTGGAACAAACGTTTTAGCACCGCCGTCGGCTACTCGTTTATGGATATCGACAACTCGAATGGCCAGGCGGCGAACGCGTACCACCGCGGTCATTATGGTCTGGCAAACCTGCTCTTTTATCCGACGGAGAACGCGATGGTCGGCGGTGAGCTTCAGTGGGGACGGCGCGAAAACTTCCTGGACGGTTTCACGTCCGACGATTTTCGCATCCAGTTTTCCTTTAAGTACAACTTTTCCAAGACGTTCGCATTTTGATGTTCGAGCAGTAGGACCACGTGGTCCAGGAGGAGGAGAGAGAGTCTATGTTGAGAAAGACGATACAAGCAAAGATGCTCATTGCAGTGTTTATGGTGATGACTTTCGCCATGGCGCCGTTGTCAGCGCTGGCCCAAAAGACCAGCCCCGTCGCGCCGGCCAGGGAGCAAGTGGAGGCAGTCGTACGTGAAGCATACGAGAAATTTAAGAACGACACGGGCGGAAAGAACGCCGATTACATTCCTTACCTGGCCCACGTCGACTCGAAACTCTTCGGCATCGCGATCGTCACCACCGACAACCAGGTGCTGACAATGGGCGACATCAAGTATTCATTCTCGATCCAATCGATCTCGAAGGTTTTCTCGCAGGCCCTGGCTATGGAAGAGCTTGGACCAGACAAAGTTTTCGAAAAGGTCGGCAGTGAACCGACCGGCCGCGCATTCAACTCCGTGTTTGCCGTGGCGGACATGCCTACTCACACGGGAAATCCTTACGTGAATGCCGGCGCGATTTCGACGGTGAGTTTGATTTCCGCCAAGACCGCGGATGAGAAGTGGAACAAGATCCTCGACTTCTACAGTCGCGTTGCGGGCGAGAAGCTTCAGCTCATCGACGAAGTCTACAAGTCTGAAGCCGCGACCAATACAGGCAACAAAGCGCTTTCGATGCTGCTTGCGAAATACGATCGCATCTACGCCGATCCGTTTGAATCGGTGGATGTCTATACAAAGCAATGTTCCGTCGGCGTGAACGTGGCCCAACTGGCACGCATGGGCGCGACACTCGCAAACAACGGCAAGAACCCAGCGACGGGCGAACAGGTGATCAAGCCTGAAAATGTACCGCACATCCTGTCCACCATGATCATGGCTGGATTGTATGACGGCTCAGGAGGGTGGGCTTGGCACGTGGGACTCCCGGCAAAGAGTGGCGTGGGCGGCGGCATCGTCGCAGTTGTCCCGGGCAAAGGGGCGATCGCTGTCTTCGCTCCGCCACTCGATGACGCAGGCAACAGCGTGAAAGCACAGAAGGTGATCGAGTACGTGGCAAACAAGCTCGACTTCAACCTGTTCTCGCCACGCTCAGTTGGTTTGAAGGCTACAGAGTAACAACGTCACATCGCGAGCGAAGCATCAATGGTTTTTACTCTTTCTCAAATGTGCGGAGTGAGGTGGCGTTACAGGATCGCGCTGCGCACCGCCATGCTGGTTTTAATCATTAACGTGGTCTGTTTCGGACAGAGTAACAATGGCCCTGCGCCTTCCGCGACTCCCGAGGACAAACCACTCAAAGCTGACGAACGTGCGGAACTACTCAAGCTCATCAAGAGTCTTCAGGAGCGAGTAGAAAAACTCGAAGCCGCACAAGCTCCTCTCCAAAATAACGGCGCAGCAGTAGAGCCCGCTGCCACGTCGACGCCGGTTGACCCAGAGCCATCTCCGGAAAGCACAGAGTCACCTGCTCCCGCCGCAGAAGCACCAAAGCAGGATGACGATGACAACAAGTTCGACGGCCGCTACACGCCAAATCTCGGTTTCAAAGTGGTGAACACCGAGTATGGCGACATGAACATCAGTATCTACACCTACGTCAGGTATCTGAATCAACTGGGTCTCGATTCAACTTACACGGACGCATTCGGTCGTGCAAAAAATGTTCAGGAGCGCCAGGACGTTCAGCTCCTGAAGCTTCAGATCAAGTTTCTTGGCTGGATGCTCAATCCGAAGTTCCGATACTTCCTCTACGCGTGGACCTCAAACGCCAACCAGGGACAGGGCGCGCAAGTCGTCCTCGCCGGAAACCTGGGATACACCTTCAACAAATACCTGACGTTAGGCGGCGGAATCAGATCCCTGCCAGGAACGCGCAGTGTCGAAGGCAATTTCCCGTTTTGGCTGAACGTCGATAGTCGACATATCGCCGACGAATTCATGCGGCCCTCCTACACATCCGGAATCTGGGCCACTGGGAACATCACGGACAGGTTGAAGTACCAGGCCATGTTGGGCAACAACATGAGCACTCTGGGCGTACCCGCATCGCGACTGGATAACGGTTTCAATACTTTGTCGACCGCGCTGATCTGGTTTCCAACCGGCGATTTCGAAAAAGGCTTCAGTGGTCAGGGATGGGGCGACTTCGAGCATCACGAAAAGTTCTCCACGCGTCTCGCAGTCCACTTCAGTCGGAGTAATGAGAATAAAGAAAGTCAGCCAGACTCCGAGCAGTTTGAAAACACACAACTCCGCCTGTCGGACGGAACCGTCATTTTCACTCCCGATCTGTTCGCACCGGGAGTCACCATCACGGACGCGCGATATCGCATGACGACCGTCGATGGTGGATTCAAGTATCGCGGCTTTTCACTGGAGGGTGAGTATTTCTGGCGCTGGTTGGACGACTTCAAATTCCAGACCGTCGTTACACCTGAGACGCTGGGGCAAATTCCTTCGAGGCTGTTCGATCATTCTTTCCAGATCCAGGGATCGGCGATGGTCGTCCCGAAAACTCTCCAGGCCTACATGGGCTTCTCGAAGATCTTTGGTCAGTATGGCCAGCCGCGTGATTTCCGGACCGGCGTCAATTTCTTCCCGTTCAAGAACAAGGTGATCAGATGGAATAACGAGGCTCTTTACCTCTACAAGTCGCCGGTCGGTTACACGTCTGTTCCGTATCCGATAGGCGGCAGGGGATGGGTTTTTCATTCGAGCATGGAGCTCGCGTTCTGAGGTTTTATGAACAGGTTCGCTCGCAAAGGCGCAAAGGCGCAAAGTAAATCCAGGGTTTCTATCCTGGCGCCTTTGCGCCTTTGCGAGAGAAATGTTTTCGCAATCATCCTTGCGCTGCTGCTTTTCGCAGGTACGTCCCTCGCGCAAACGCCCTCGAACGACTACCTCTTCAACGACTCTCACTTCCATCTCACCAACTACGTTCAGGAAGGCATCGACATTCACGACTTCCTGAAAGTGATGGGAAACAAGGCCGGGCGTGTCGCCTTGTTTGGCATCCCGCTGCAACAGCAGTGGTCCTATCGCATCGACGAGAATCGTGGTCCAACTTATTACCTGAACTCTGACGCGCCGCTCTACTACTACTCGTTTACCGACGCATGGATCGCAACCGCGTACAAGTCTCTTTCAAAGGAAGAGCAGTCGCGCTTCGATCCGATGATCACCGGCTTCAATCCGACTGACATGTATGCTGCGGATCACATTCGCCGCGTTCTGACGGCTTTTCCAGGTGTCTTCACCGGCATCG
>Ga0105237_10001099_pt1 | contig 36167 bp, 28 predicted proteins | sample KBSC24metaG_FD_81520 | JGI IMG/M metagenome (GOLD analysis project Ga0105237, IMG submission 81520) | Corn rhizosphere microbial communities from Kellogg Biological Station, Michigan, USA - KBS C2-4 metaG | ecosystem: Host-associated > Plants > Roots > Rhizosphere > Soil | place: Michigan, USA...
AACAATGCACCATTGATTTTTTAAAAAGCTGCGCCGGACAGATCAAAGACACGCTCCATATCCAGGGGATTGTACTGGGGATCAATGGCAACGCAAAACTGACGGCTTATATCGGACACGACGGGTTGATGGATTTTAGGTTGCCCGATGATTTTCAAAATAGAGATGGAGTCAAAAGAGATGCGATCATCCTGGCCTGTATCAGTAAAAAATACTTTGGTCCCTTTTTAAAGTCCGCCGGAGCAAATCCCCTTGTCTGGACCACTGGGTTAATGTGCCCGGAAGCATATACCTTACACGATGCGCTTACTAGTTACATCGAAGGCGCCCCTCTTGAGACCATACGTACCAGTGCCGCAAAGGCCTATAACAGAAATCAAAAATGCGGCGATAAGGCCGCCAGGAATTTACTTGTGTCGGGATGGTGATTTTAGGGGTAATAGATCTCTATCACTTCCCCCGTATCCGTATCTAATATTAATATCCCCTCCCGATAGTCGTCAAGCTGCCCCAGCAATCCTCCCTTATTATTCCAGATGGAGCTCTTCCCGGCGCATTCATAACCATCGGCCTGCCCTATAGAATTGGACATCAATACGGTCATGGAGTAGCTACTGCTAATTTGAGTCAGTCTTGCAAGAGCTTTATCGATGCCATGCATGAATTTTGCCACGCTGGCAATATAGATTTTTGCTCCGCTTGTAGATGCTTCTTCCGCATGTTGGGGGACGGATATCTCATAACAGATAGCAAGCGCAATCTCCTCCCCTATCCTGTTGGGTCCATGCTGACCGCTGACAAAAAAGGGTTCCTCGTCCGCGTGCAAATATTTTTTGGTATAAAGCTGCCTGGATTTGCCCGGCTGGAAAAGTACCATGCTGATACAAACGTCCTCCCCATGCCGGATTGGTATGCCGGCGCCGATGATCAGCTGGTGGGTGTCGCTGATCTGTTGAAATACATCGAGCCTTTTATCGTTGGGCTCGACAGCAAGTGTATGAGCCAGAGTTGGCTCATAGCCCGTTAAGGACAGCTCAGGAAAGATGAGAATATCAATCCCGGAAGCAACTGCCTGAGCTATCAGTGTTTTATGTTGCTGGATATTGCGGGATATATCAGCCGTTATTGGCCTTGTCTGTGCTACGCCGACTTTCATAACAACGAATATCGATAGAAAAAACGACCCTGAGCTATTTTCGGATAAGGGCCACCCTAAAAAGAATGGGAAGCCGGCCTATGCATGTTTCCCTATCTCCCCAGGCTTGTTTCAGCTCGTCGTAGACCACGTCGACAGGGTCTTTACCCATAGTTTTTTTATAATGCTTTACGGCTGACCAGGTGCCTATGTAGCCGATGAGGTGCTCGAACGTCCATTCAAGAGCATTTTCGAATGAAGGGGATGCTATCTCGTCAAACGGAAAAGGGATGGTCCGGTAGTTGTCATCGATATATTTTCTTTCCTTATCCCAATAAGGACCGACGACATCACGGTAAAAAGCCGCCATTATTCGATCCACAGAGGGAGACAGCTGGATAAGTCCATAGCCGATGACGGCCAGTACGCCTTTGTTCCGGATGGTCCGGATCACTTCATTGTAAAAGGCGTCGAAATCAAACCAGTGAACAGCCTGCGCCACCGTGATCAGATCAAAGCTGCTGTCGGGGAAAAAAGTGTTCTCCGCAGGCTGCACCGAATATTCGATCCTTTCATGTATAAAGGCGTTTTCGATTTGTTGCGGGCTGATATCCGTAGCAAATACCTTTTTAAAGGACTGTACCAGCACCTGCGCTACCTGCCCGTTGCCTGTTCCACAGTCCCAGGCATTGTCCCTGGCAGGAACAATGGATAGCAAATAAGTATAAAGCGCGTCCGGATAAGTGGGCCTGAATTGGGCATACTTGTCGGATTGAGAGGAGAAATTATCTTTCATAGTTGCCAAAAATACAAAACCCCCGCAAAGCAGGGGTTCTTTCCATATAGGCAAAATTGTTAAAGCGTCTCATCTTTAGGTGTCACGTGGTCCACCGACCAGCCCGAGACACGCGTAGCGGACATTTGAACTTTCTTGTCCGCATTTTCTACGGTAATATGATAAGAGATCTTACCGTTTGCGTTCTCTTTGTAAAGATTGGTGATCCAATACTCCTTAAACTCCTTTTTAATGCTTGTCAAAAGCTTGGCGGGCAGCTTGTCAGAGAGAATGTTGCGCACTACCGTAGTGCTTTTTTTCGAAGAACGCTCGCCTTCATTCGTAAAATGCCTGTCAATCGAACGAGCCTGCACAGTTCCAATGGTCAATAATAGGACGATCGGAAAAATGGTTTTTTTCATGAGGGTATGTGTTTTACTTTTTGCCCGCTTATAACGGGATCCAAGGAATTAAAGTATACGGCATTCCCTCTTTTTTACTTACTGTTATACATATCTGCTAAAATCATTGTATAACACCCTATAAAACAGTAGCTACCCAGGCAAGAAGCGTTGCCGCAGGCAGAAAATAATAATTGGGATAATAAGGTACCCAGCAATCTTGCTATTGTCATTTATACAATATATCTTCTAAAAGTCACCTGGGAAGTCATGCCAAGCGCAACATCGTCGGTCATGGCTGATAAGTGAGGGTCGATACTGAATTTGATCACGGCCCGTGAAAGCACTCGCTGACAGGAAAGTAAGTATCAGTACGATGAGAATTTGCGAGGTCATATCGATAAAGATATCGATTATTGATAGGATTACACCCCTGTGTTTATCAGTTTCCAAAAGCTGATGTCCCTTCTTTTACGGAACCCCAGGTGCTCGTACAGCCGGATGGCCCTATCATTGGAGGTCAATACATGCAGGAAAAGTATATTGCCTTTTTCCAGGTTGGTCCTGCAAATATGTACGATCAATTGCTGTGCATAGCTGCGTCCGGTATAGGCGGGATCCGTACAGACAGCGCTGATTTCCACCATGCCCTCCAGCTGCATACGCTCACCGGCTATGGCTACAAGCTTATCATCCTGCCAGATGCCGAAGTAATTTCCCAATTGGTGTGTGTCCGGCTCATAATATCCTGGCTGGACACGGTGTATCAGTTCAAACATAGTATCTCTGTCAGTTGTTGACAGGGCTGTAACAACGGCGGTGGCCTGTATGGGGGCAGGCGGCAGGTCCAGGATCATTTGCGCGCAGGGTAATTCTGCGATCAGTTTCCAATGAGGGGGAAGGGGCGGCAGCTCGCCTACCAGGAAAAAAACCTCGTCCTTTTTCAGCAGGTCGTCCAGCTCTGTTACATTGCCCGGCCAATGATGGTCATAGGCAGAAAAAGGCAATATGCCGGGCCGATAGCGTTTTGTATGGATGGAACCTATTGCAAATCCCGTCTGAACGCCTTTTAAGGCATACCATAACGGGTTATCCAATTGTGCAAGATCAGGATGGGTCATTCTGTAAAGTTACGGATCGGGCTTCACTCCGTGCGGAGGCTTTCGGCCGGATTGACCACTGCTGCCTTGATGGATTGATAGCATACTGTCAGCAGGGCTATCAACACAAGGGATGATCCTGCCAGGGCGAATACTCCCCACCCCATTTGTGTCCTGTAGGCAAAGCCTGCCAGCCAGGCATGCATGAGCCACCAGGTCAGCGGAAAGGCGATCAGCATGGCAAGCATCATGAGATAGATGAAATTTCTGGACAGCAGTACTGTAATATTTCCTACGGAGGCCCCCAGCACTTTGCGAATACCTATCTCTTTTGTACGGGCTTCGGCATTGAAGGCCGCCAGACCGGACAAACCCAGACAGGAGATGAGAATGGCCAGTGCCGCAAAATACCGGGACAGGAGCGATACTCTTTGTTCTCCGACATACAGGGTTTGAAAGACCTCATCCAGGAACTTGTATTCGAATACAAAGCCCGGATTGAACTGTTTGTACAAGTCAGCCATTTTTGACAACGTCTCCTTTTCCTGCCCTGCTGCCAGGCGAACCATCACCGTAGACGTATGCTGGGGATTGAAGTAGAATACCATCGGCACGATGGCCTCATGAAGGGATGTCAGGTGAAAGTCCTTTACCACGCCTATAATAGTCTTGTCCTGGCCCCACATGCTGATAATGTCGCCGACAGGATGCTCCAGCCCCATGATCTTAGCCGCCGTCTCGTTGACCAGCAGCTTTGTGTCTTCGCCCCCGAATGCTTTGGAAAAGGTCCTGCCTTCTTTTATCTGTATTCCCAGGGTCTCCGTCAGCCCAAGGTCCAGCGCCCGTACCCCAAAATTCACGTTCAGGTCCTTCTCCTTTCCCTGCCAGGAAATGCCATAAGTGGATGATCCCATATCGGCCTGTACAATATTCTGCTCCATAGTGGAGACACTTACGACTCCTGGTACGCCCCTCAATTGTGTAAGGAAGGCGTCTGTATTCTGTGCCACCGTTCCTTCCTTGTCAAAATAGACGACATGATCCCGGTCATATCCCAGGTTCTTGGTTTGTATATATGCCACCTGCTTATAGATAACGATCATCGAGACGATGAGCACCAGCGAAATGGCGAACTGGAAGACTACCAGTCCCTTTCTGGTCAGCAGCTCTGCAATAGAGTTCCGCAGCTTGCCTTTCAATACAAGGATGGGCTTGAAGTTCGACAGATAAAAAGCCGGGTAGCTGCCTGCAAGCACACCTGTGATCAGGGCAATGCCCAGCATCACACCTATCACCGATGGGGAGAAGGTTACGGCAAGATGCTTGCCCGTCAGCTGGCTAAAGACTGGCAGCAGTGCGATCACTAAGACCACGGCTAATAAGAGGGCCAGGAAGGCCATCAGCATAGCTTCACCGAGAAATTGATAGACGAGGCCAGTCCTGGTCGATCCCATCACTTTTTTGATGCCAACTTCTTTTGCCCTGCGCGAGGCCTTGGCTGTAGACAGATTCATGAAATTAATACAGGCGATCACTAAAATGAAAATGGCCACGATGGAAAAAATGCGGACATATTCGATCCTTCCTCCTACCTGCACGCCATTCTCATACCGCCCATAGAGATACGCGCTGGAATAAGGCCGGACGGAAAGAGTAAAGGTGGTTTGTGGATAGTATTTTTTGACAAGATCGCCGATCTTGTTATCAAAGGCGGCAATATCAGTTCCCTTCTTCAACAGCAAATAGGTGACAGGGCCTTCATTATACCATTTTTGGCCATTGGTCCAGATATCATTTACCAGCAGCTCATGGGTAAGGATAAAATCAAAGTCCATCGAGGTGTTGGATGGCAGCCGGGCAACGACACCCGTCACCGTTGACGCTTCTTTTTTTCCAAATTCCCAGCTTATGGTCTTTCCCATGGCCTTGTCTGCTCCGCCAAAAAGCCGGACGGCCATGTCTTCGGTGAGCACTATCCCATTCTTATTGGCCAGCACCTGGTCTGCCTGCCCCCTTAACAGGTTAAAGGAGAACAGGCGGAAGAAATCCTTACCGGCAAAAATGCCGCTGGCTTTTACCACTTTGTCGGGCACCCGCATCTGTATATATACTCCGACGCTCTTTATGGACAGTACTGGCACGGCTGCTTCGACTTCCGGCAGGTCCCTCTTCATGACCTCTGCCAGCATGCCTTGTGTTCCTTCATGAACCTGTAGCTCGTTATTGATCTTATCGGTTTCCATTACCTGGTACAGCTGACTGTCCCGGACATGGAATTTATCAAAATGCAGCTCATCATTGACCCAGAGATAGATGAGAAACGCGCAGGCCAGTCCTGTCGACAACCCGATCCAGTTGATGAGGAATGATGCTTTGTGACGCTGAAGGCTCCTGATGGCAATACGCAGATAGTGTCGAAACATTGGTCCTGGGATTTTCACTTTTTATATCCAATGGGATGCCGGGCTTTCATGAGGTTGATAATCAGTTGTATAGGATGTAGCAAAATGAGGTTACTGCCCATTTTCGTACACTTTGCGCTTCAATTCTGTACACAGATCAATTTTTCCGGTCCCTTATTCTATTCAATAACAGAAATATCACCCCCAAATACGCGATAAAGCAATACAAGCTCACCCTGTAGGCCAGATGATAATCCGCCCCATGTGACAGCATGGAAAAGAACAGCCCGCCCAGCATACTGACCCCGGCCGCGGAGGAGAACTGCTGTATGGTAGAATAGACCCCGCTGCTACTGCCGGCCAGGGTGGCCGGTACGTCCCGCAAGGAAACATTCAACAGGGATGGCAGTACCAGTCCGCTGCCCAATCCAAATACGATATAACAAACCACGATCGACAGCGGGGCAGGCGTGGATGCGCCGAAGAGCAACACCTGCGAGAGGAACGATGCGGCCATGATCACACATCCGGCCTGCAGCATCCGGATACCGTATTTGCCCGCATTGCGTATGGACCACCAGGAAGAGAACATATAGGCCCAGCCAAGGGCCGTAAACAATATGGAGGCAGTATAAGGCCCTATCTGGTACCCTTTCTGCAGGAGGATGGCGCAGGTGAGCAGAAATGCATTGTGCAATCCAAAATAAAAGAATACGGCAAGTACGCCGTTATTGAAGCTTTTGATCCTGAAGAGATGCAGGTCTATCAATGGCTCCCGGCTTGTCCCCGCGGTGCTTTTCAGATGCCGAAAGAAGATATACAGCCCCGCACCTGCTGCAACCAGCATGGTATAGGACCACCAGGGCCATCCATATTCCCTCCCTTGTGTCAATGGGTAAATGATAAATACCAGAGACAAGGTCAGCAGGATCACCCCCATGATATCCAGCTTACGTTGCTTGTTCTGGCTGGACTCTTTCAGGGACAGCGCAGCCAATACGATCGCTACCACGCCGATGGGAAGGTTGACAAGAAAGATAAGCCTCCAGGGTGCCTGTATCCAGCCCGCATGTATAAAATAGCCGCCGAGGAATTGACCCAGGATGGCAGCCAGACCCTGTACGATACCGTAGTAGCCAAAGGCCCTGTTTCGATCATTCCCTTCCCTGAAATTCAAGTGGATCAGCGTGACGGTCTGCGGCACCATAAAGGCGGCAGAGACCCCCTGTAAGAAGCGGAATGCGATCAACCCGCCGATCGAACCCGCCATTCCGCATAGCACGGAAGTCGCCGTAAAGGCCAGCAGGCCCCAGATAAGTACCTTTTTCCTTCCGAATTTGTCTCCGATACGACTTCCTGTAATAAGAAAGACGGCATAACCTATCAGATATACGGCTATTACCAGCTGCACTTTCGCGTCACTGGCGGCATAATACGATTGAATGGTAGGCAGGCTCACATTCACGATAAAAATATCCACTACCGAGACCATGGGCGCCAGCAGGATGACAAACAGGTTCCACCACCTGCGATTGCCCGCTTCCTCTATAAAAGGTACACCCGGGGATAAAATACGTACAGAACGGTCTGTTTTCATAAATGTAAATTTTTTTATTGTAACAGTTTTTGAGCAATTTTTCTGGCGCTGTCTATCGGCCGGGCGCTTCGTTCCAATGAAGACTGTACCCCGCAACCCTCATACAGCGATACGAACATTTCCACCAGTTCTTCTATCTCCCTGGGCGTTCGGCTCGCGGGCAGCAAAACGATATTTTCTTTCAGCATTTTCCTGATGTATTCTTTATGATGGAGGACGACTTCCAGCGCCGCTTTATCCAGGTTGGGCATCTCATACACCACCCGTATGAACGTGCATCCCTTGAACCCCCGTTTGACAGCCAAAAGCTTCCGCAAATCAAAAAGGGCCAGTATCCTCTTCTCCCCTGCTGCTTTGCCTTTGCAGAATTCCTCGAACTCGGTCCGCCACTGCGCAGTGGCATCCTCCAGGTAGGCCTGAAGTATAGCTTCCTTCGACGGGAAATGCTCGTACAGACTGGCCTTGGCCACTTCCGACTCCTCGATGATCTGGTTGATCCCCGTAGCCTGGAAGCCCTGCTCGTAGAAGAGACGCGTCACCGTATCCATTACCCGTGTCCTGACCTTGGAATTTGCTTTCATGACCTAAATGTAAAAAGAAATGTCAAAACAGACAAGTCTGTCTGTAAAATTATTTTAACCCCTCTATTTTTTTCCCCAGCACCGTCCTTTCCGCCGCCGATCCCGCCAGCTTCAGCGCCTGTGTTAAATGCTGCCTGGCCTGCTCATTATCCACACCGGTATAAAGCTCTCCCAGCAGCGAATGATAGAAGAGATTGCCCGCCAGCTGCAAGGCCTCGGCCTCAGCTATCGCCCGCTCCCTGCCATACACGCGGTAAAAAGCATAGGCCCTGTTCAATGCTGCCACAGGGGAATACTCCAATATCAGCCGCTGATTATACAGCCGGAGAATATTCTCCCATTTTTCCCTCTCCTCTGCCGGATGCGAATGCCACCACGCAATAGCTGCCTCCAAATGATATTTCGATACTTCACCGTCACGGATAGCCCGTATAAAAAAATCATTCCCTCTTTGGATCAGCTCCTCGTCCCAACGGCGAATGTCCTGGTCCTCATATAATACCAATTCCCCATCGTCATTGACCCTGGCATCAAACCGGGAAGCCTGAAAACACATCAACGCCATCAACGCATGTACCCTGGGCATGCCGGTAGGCGCATTGCCGATAAGCAGATAGGTCAGCCGCATGGCTTCCAGACAGAAATCCCTGCGTAACACCTTGTCCGGACTGGTCGAATAATATCCTTCATTGAACAGAAGATAAAGACAGATAAGTACAGTATCCAGCCGGACGCTGATCTCCCTGCTGTCGGGGACGGCGATCTTTACCTCCTCCAACCTGAGCTTTTCCTTTGCTCTGAACAGCCGCTTGTTGATATTGGACTTCGTGGTCAGCAAAGCCTGGGCTATCTCGTCGATGCTGAACCCACAAAGTACCCGCAAGGCCAAACTAACCTGGGCCTCCACGGGAATAGACGGATGGCAGATGGCGAACATCATCTGCAGCTGGCTGTCGGTGATATTCTTTGGCGAGAGATCGATCTCCATTTCAAAGCTTTTCTCCCCATCTATCGTCAGATCTTTCTTCACCTGCCGCTGGAATACCCGGTCATGCTTCAGACTGTTCAGCGCATTATTCCTTGCCACGGCATATAACCACGACACAGGGTTGGAAGGTACTCCCTTCAAACCCCATGTCTCAGCGGCAGATAAGAAAGTATCACTGACAATGTCCTCGGCGATATCCATATAGGCTATTCCGAAGCGGCTGCAAAGCACAGTCACCATCTTGCCATACTCCTTCCTGTAAAGGTCCGGTATCAGCTGCCCTTGGTCCATCTTAGTTATTGTCATCGCTTGCAACCAATGGCCTCACCTCGACCTTGCCGCCTCCAAAAAGGATCGGGCAGCTCTTGGCCATCTCGACGGCCTCGTCGACAGATTGAGCCTTGACGATCATGAAGCCGTTGATAAACTCTTTTACTTCCGTATAGGGTCCATCTGTCACCACATCGCCAGGCGCTACCGCCTTCGATTCCCTTATTCCAAGACGATGACCGCTGTAAGACAACCTGTCCCTGGCGGCAATACCACCCATCCAGTTGCTCCAGGAAGTCATTCTCTCCTGCATCTCTGCAGGGGAGATATCAGCAGCACTGGCGGCAGCATCTCCATTCACTCGGAAGATCAATGCAAACTCTTTCATTTTAATATGTTTTAAAGTGATTTAATAACCTATAAACAACCCACTTTTAAAGAATAGGACAATCCCTCCAAAATTTTTTTCCTGGCAAACATCGCTATTTTCCCCGGATCATATTCCCTTGCCTCTTTACCTTTTATTCGTAAATTGGCCATTACCTATGTTTACGCAGGTAATGCCTCCACCGCCGCCCATCGCGGACTATATAAGCCATAAGATCGTGCTGGAAGAGTCCCATCTGCCACATGACCTCATTATTCCCTTTATTGCCAACAGCTACCCGGGCATTATTTTCCAATCCACCGGCGATAAAGAGGACCTGTTGTTATACGGACAGACGGTACTACCGATAGATTTCTACGCCACCGGGCGGGTTACCATTATCGCCTATTTCCTCTACCCTCCGATGTTAAAGGCATTCTTTGGTATCGACGCAAAAGAATGGACAGACAAACAGCTGGATCTTGATCTGCTGCCATCTTCCAGGGGCTTCAAAGAACAGCTAAGCAATGCACTGACATTGGAGACGCGTATGCAATTGATGGATAATTATATCCTGCGATTGGCCGGTACCGCCTTCCGTGACGCCAATGCCTCCCTTGTCTATTCCACACGGCGCATACAAAAAGCCAAAGGCCTGATATCGCTGAAAGAATTGCAGCAGGAATTATGTGTCACGGAAAGGACCTTTCAGCGTTTGTTCGAAGCGCATGTGGGTGTTACGCCAAAGATGTTCCGGAAGATATGCCAGTTCGATGCGGCATTCCAGCGACTGAACCAACGAAGTTTTACCCGTCTGGCCGACATTTCCTACGAGCACGACTATGCAGACCCCAGCCATTTTATCCGGGTATTCAGGGAATTCACCGGGCGAAGCCCCAGGGAATATTTAAAAGGCTACCCGGATTTTTAATATATTTATTCCACCAAAATCGCCTGACTATGCTTGCTCTTTACATCATCGGAGGTCTGATCCTCCTTATCTTGTTGATTGCCGCCTTCGTGGATAGGAAATGGGAGTATGAAAAATCCATTCTCATCAGCGCTCCGATAGAAAAGGTCTGGCAGAACACCAATTCTCTTCACGCTATCAATCAATGGAATCCCTGGCTGGACAGGGATCCCAACATTCAGCAAAAATATTCCGGCACGGATGGCGCGCCCGGGGCCTCCTATTCATGGGACAGCCCGGTAAAAAATGTGGGTGCCGGTAACCAGACCATCACCAGCATAAAAGAAAACACAGAAATGACCAGCCGCATCAACTTCATCCGACCTTTTGCCGGTGTGGGCGATGCCTGGATCCGCCTCGAACATGAGAGAGGGACGACCAGGGCCATCTGGGGTATTGCCAGCTCTACTCCTTATCCCATGAATATCATGAAGGTATTCCGCGTCATCGAAAAGAATTTAAACCGGGATTTTACCAAAGGACTCAATCAGCTGAAGATCCTAAGTGAAAAATGATAGATTAATTTTTAAATTATTAATTCTTTGCCTTCTGTTCTACTCGGTTCGTAACGACTCCACAGGATTGGCTGTAGCAGCGCGGATGGCCTGTATACACACTGTCAATAAGGTCACACCCATCGTGATCACCCCTGCAAGGGCAAACATCCACCACGAAAGGGATGCCCGGTAGGCAAAGCTTTCCAGCCATCTGCTCAGCGCCCATCCCGCCAAAGGCAGCGCGATAGCGACACTGATGACCAATATCTTCAAAAAGTCCCTGGACAGCAATGCCGTCACTCCCGCGACGGAGGCTCCCAATACCTTCCGAACACCGATCTCTTTCACCCGCTGTCTGCATAAAAATGTGGTAAGGGCAAAAAGTCCGATGCCCGTGATGGCCAGCGATACGATGGAAAAGAAAAATATGATCTGCTCCAGTCGGATATATTCTGTCAACAGCCGTTGAAAATCCTGGTCCAGGAAAGAATATCGTATGGGAAAATCAGGCTCCTGCTTTTTCCATACAGCCTGTATGCCCGCCAGTGTCTGCTGCACATGATCCGTCTTTACTTTTACCAGGACGGCGCCGCCGCTCCGGAACTCGCAGTGCGCATTGGAAATAGTATAAATAGTAGGTACGACGGCATGTTGCAGACCCTGTATATGAAAGTCCTTTACGACACCGACAATGGTATAGGGGAAAGTATCACAATAGGGGAAATAAATATATCTTCCGGTGACATCGGCGATACCCAGCTTTTTCAGGGCCGTCTCGTTGACGATTGCCGAATGGTCTGCGTCCTCCGGGTGAAGATCGCTGAAAAGACGTCCTTTCATAAGTTGTATATCCATTACCTTGAAATAGTCAGTGCCCACTTTTACAGAATTCAACCGGTATTGCCTACCATCATATTTAAATGCATTCGTCGATGTATCGAGCTCCTGGCTGCCAGGCACGGAGGTGGACTTTGCTACGTACTCCACTCCGGGAACAGACAGCAAAGAAAGGCGTACCCGCGCAAAATCCTTGTCCCTTGTTTTTTGTGTAGCCTCGATCCGAACGACCTTGGAGGGCTCGAATCCAAGATATTCATTTCGCATGTAAGAGACTTGTCGGTTGACAACGATGATGCCCGTAATAAAAAGGGCCGATAAGGATAGCTGCACCACCAGCAGGCTGTTCCGGAAAAGCATGCCCCGCTTGCCCCTTGTGTACTTCCCTTTCAGCACTTCCGCTGTTTGGAATCCGGCGAGGAACAGGGCAGGATACATGCCGGATATAAGAATGATCAACAGCAAACAGGCTCCCAACTGCGCACCAAGGAGGAGAGCATTTTGCCCCTTGAAAAAATCCAACGGAAGATTAAAGTGACCGCTAAAATAAGGCAGGGCCCTGTTTACCAGCAGCAGTGCCAGCGCAAGGCTAATGAGACATTGAAGAGATATTTCCAGCAGGGATTGAAGAAGGATATGTTTTTTCCCGGACCCCAATACTTTGCGGATGCCTACCTCTTTTGCCCGCGTCATCGCCCGGGCCAGCGACAGGTTGCTGAAGTTGATAGCCCCGGCTATCAGGATAAAGACAGCCAGCACCAGCAATACCACGGTAATAGTAAAATGGCTTTCCCCATGTTGAGGGAAATTATGAATATCTTCCACCGCATCGGCAAAGAGCCCTGTTGCAGGTTCCTTGCGATCATTTCGATACACCCTGCTCAATCCCTCACCCAATCCGGCTACAGACAGGGGCTGTCTCATCCGTATATATGTCTGATAGGAATAGTTTTCCCAGAACTTATTATTCCTTTCATTTTGACTGCGCACCAGCACCTGTACATTCAGGTGGGAAGGGCCCTTTGGTGCTCTAAACACGCCCGTCACCATAGCGTTCAGTGCGTTAAAGAGCTTTATCGGCTTTCCAATTGGATTATCGTTGCCAAACAGCTTTCTGCTTACGTCTTCGGAGAGCACCACGGCATTGGGTGGATTAAGGGCCGTGACGGCATCGCCAAGCGCCAGTTTATAAGGGAACACCTTGAAAAAAGAAGAATCCGTCTCTACCAGCCCTTTCTGGTAGATGGACTTTTCGCCATTCGTAAGCAGCGCTTCAAAATCTCCCGTCGGAACAAAAGCTGTGGCAGCCTCCACCCCGGGATACTTCTCCAGGAGGAAAGAAGCCAGTGGGGCAGGTGTATTGGATAGGACATCTCCGTCCTTTTGTATGGATACCCTGTACACCCGCTTGAGCGAAGCATCCCATTTATCATAGCTCAGCTCATAATTCAAATAGATAAGAATGATGATAAAGCTGGCCATACCGATGGCCAGGCCGCCGATGTTGATAAATGCATGCAGCCGGTGGCGCTGAAAATTCCGCAGAGCTGTTTGAAGTAATTCTTTAGCATAAAAAGAGAAGAACTATGAAAATGCCAGTTTTGTAACTATTTTGTTATCAGCTAATTGAATGGCAGCTTAAGAGCATTACCGTTCGGTTTTGATACGCCTGGTGTTCGGAAGGAGTATCAAATGCGCCCGTTGTATGGAATCCAATAGAGGAAAGTTATGTTCAAGGTAGTCATTGCCGCCTGAAAAAAGAGGATCCTGTTTGCCGGCCCGAATGCCGCCTCCGGCCCGTTCCCCATAGTCGGAGTACAACGCATCGGCCGCTTCCATACCTTTTATAACTCTGGCAAAAGGGACAAAGGGTTCCTGGTCATGTGTGACGCTGTTATCCCGAAGATTGATGAACACTTGTGTCGTACGGCCATTGGGATCTTTAAATGCATAGGCCACCGTTCCCCGTTGATTGGAAAGGATCCGCCGGTCGTCGGGAATGGTCTGGTCCCGCCATGCCTGCGCTACTTTTGGATCGCCTGCAACACCGAATTGAGCCCAGGTGCCGGTGCGGATACGAAAGATCTTGCTATGGTCATAATATCCATAACGTACGAGGTTATAAAATCTGTCTACTCCATGAGGCGACCATTCCCGTTGCAGCTCCAGCAATATATCCCCCTTGCTCGTTTCCAGCAGGACCTGAAATTTTTCCGGGGCCCGGCGGTTCAACGCCCGTTGGCCAGGATGCAGCAGACCCACACTCGGTGTACAACCCGGCATCGACAGAATACATAATGCTGTAATGGAGAGGACACAGGCTTCTTTTAAGAGCTTTTTAATGTAAGCTTTGGGAAAATCACGCTTATTTTTGACAAGGATAGCCATAGGTTTGAAGTTACCACAAAGCTTTGATCAGGCTTGATTTTTGCAGGTCCAATGAACAAAATTGACGTAAATTTGTAGTTTTTCCGTATACAATACTTAATAGAATGGGCATGTATGACATCTGTTGCATAGGACATATCACATTAGACAAGGTAGTTACTCCCAAATCCACTGTTTACATGGCAGGTGGAACCTCATATTACTTCTCCAATGCCATCAGCAATATGGATCTCAACTATACGCTGGTGACAGCGCTGGCTGAAAAGGACAAGGATATCATAGAAGAGCTCCGGGGCAAAAACATCGAAGTAAAAGTTCTGCCTAGCGCCTTCACCGTCTACTTCGAAAACATCTATACCAAGGATCAGGACCACCGGGTACAAAGGGTAGCTCAGAAAGCAGATCCCTTTACTGCGGATCAGCTTCTTTCCGTCGATGCCCGTATCTTCCATCTGGGACCGCTGCTGGCCGACGATATCCCATCGGAATTGTTCAAACCCCTTTCGGAGAAAGGCATGGTTTCCCTGGATGTTCAGGGCTATTTACGGGAGGTCCGGAACAGGAATGTATTTGCCATCGACTGGCCTGCCAAAAAAGAGGCCCTTCAGTATGTCCACGTGCTAAAGGCCAATGAGTCCGAAATGATGGTGCTCACAGGCGAGACGGATGTTCGCAAGGGGGCCAGGATATTATTTGACTGGGGCGTAAAGGAAGTCGTCATTACCCTCGGCAGCAAGGGCTCCGTGATCTACAACGGTAGGAATTTTCATATCATCCCCGCCTATCATCCTATCACTTCCGTCGTGGATGCCACTGGATGCGGCGATACCTATATGGCCGGCTACCTCTATTACAGGTCGAAAGGTAAAAGCCTCCAGGAGTCCGGCGAATTTGCCGCGGCTATGGCCACACTGAAGATAGAGTCCTCCGGCCCCTTCACAGGTGCAGAAGAGGATGTTATCTCCTTGTTAGCCAACAACAAAAGAAAGATGTTTATCGAGGAAGTCTAATTCATTGACTATTAATTAGAAAGGGTCTTCATCGGAAATGAAAATACGAGATATCGTATTTTCCTTAACTCTGATACGAAATTTCGTATATTGTCTTCATTTTAGCGCCAAAACCCCTTAATACCGCTATTACATGAAGGACCCTCTATCCTTATCTGTCTTATTTGCCAATTTCGGCAATGACCTGGCAGCTGTCGATGATAAGAAAAGCCTTCTTCAGCTCATCGCTGGGAGCCTGGCCCCCAAACTAACTGTCAGCGATATACTCCTTTCCATACTCAATGAGGACAAACAAACGCACAGCGTCTTCATCCATCATTGCGATCTGGGCCTTATGGAAAGGAGCGATCATAGCCAGCTGTCGCTTGAAAAATTCAGGCTGGACGACGGCATTTGCAATATCACCATGGCTTCCCCTTCCCCACTGGTGGTAGACATCGCCGGCATCCTGCTCAGACCTGATCCGCCCCGTTACATCGCTAAATGGTATCGCCCGTCCATCAGCCGTATGATCGCCGTCCGTCTGCGTAGTCATGGCCAACTGCTGGGCTCCCTTTTCCTTTTTGTAGAAAAGGCCCATATCGGCATCGAGGATCTGGAGATAGTCCAGCACTTCTCTTATATGATAGGCCCGGCCCTCAGGAATACCCTTTCGGAAGAAAGAATATCCAAACAACGACAGGACAATGAGACCCTGCTTTCCCTCGGTACCGACTTCGTAAAAGCCAAAAGTAAGGAAGACCTGTTCGAACTGCTGGACCAGCGATTGCACCAGCTTTTTGAATTTGATCACAGCCGCATTGTCCTCCTTCACCAGGACCATCCGGCCTCGGACGCCAAAGATGCCCCCCATACAGGTATCATCGAAGCCACCCTGAGCTCTGACTACCCCCTGGTATTCGATCTCGACCGGCAGATACCGGGTCCAATACCGGAATATATCCGGCACAGCTATAACAAGGGTATAAAAGAGGTCGTCATGATGGCCTTGCGCAAAGAAGGGGAAAGCTTTGGTTTTCTCGTTCTCTTCTCCATAACAAAGGGCTGGTTCACCCCCTGGCACCTGGATATCATCCGGACCCTGTCGAACCTGCTTTCTATCGCCTATACCAATATCCTTGCTCATGAGGCCATTCTGGCAAGTGACCAGGACAAAAGCCTGATCCTCTCCCTTGGCAAAAACCTTACAACCACCCGTAATAAAAAGGATTTCCTCAATGCTGTCGGAGACGCCTTGCGCAGCATTCTGCCGTATGATGAGCTGACGATATCCCGGCCGGATGCAAATGGCGGGACGCATAGCGACTATGCCGCACGGACCACAGAGATATACCCTGTGGCGGATGGTATTTACAATGCGCTGCTCCAGTCGGAAACGCCCCTTTTCTACGATATGGACGATCTGATAATCTCTCCTACAGCCTCCTATGTGCGATTATTCCATGACAACGGCATGCGTGAGATGCTGGCTATCCCGCTTCGTGAGAACGGTCAGTGCTTTGGAGGCCTATTCATCTATTTTAAGAAGAAGGGTCTTTTGACCCATCGCGCAGTGCGCTTGCTTCAGGGGCTTTCCGAACTGATATCCATCGGTGCGGCCAACCTTTGGGCTTATGAAAATATCGAAAGCCAGCTGGAGGATACCCATCATTATAAATTTCGACTTGAAAAGGAGAATCTCTACCTGCATGAACAGATCAAGACGGCGTATGGCTATACGGAGATCATCGGTTCCGGCAGCGCCATGCAGAAGGTATACCAACTGATATCCATCGCCTCCCCTTCAAATAGCACCGTGCTCATCCTGGGAGAAACAGGCACAGGTAAAGAGCTGGCAGCAAAAGCCATCCATAATGCCTCTTCCCGCAAGGACAGGTTCATGATCAAGGTCAGCTGCGCCAACCTCCCAGCCCATCTGATAGAGAGCGAGCTCTTCGGCAAATTCGAGCTGGCCAATGACAGCACCCTCTTTTTGGATGAAATAGCTGAGATACCCCTCGAACTTCAGACCAGGTTGCTTCAGACCATCCAGGAAAAAGAGCATGTACGCATTATCGCCGCTACCGACCGGAATCTTCGGGAGCTGGTAGAAGCAGGCCAGTTCCGCAGCGACTTGTTCTACCGGCTCAATGTATTTCCAATCCATGTGCCCCCTCTGCGCGAAAGAAAAGAAGACCTTCCCCTGCTCGCCTCCCACTTCATCGATCAACATACACAACGCATCGGCAAGAAAATAACCAATATCTCCCACCGGGCGCTGGAGACCCTGATGCGATACGATTGGCCAGGCAATGTCCGGGAACTGGAAAACCTCATCGAGCGGAGCATTCTCCTGGCCACCGGACCTACTATCAAGGAAATTCCTTTGCCGACAGACGTCGACGTTGATCTCTCTAATGCCAATTCCGGCTCATCCCTCAAAACACTGGACGAGCTGGAAAAGGACCATATCCTTGCTGTCCTGAAAAAATGCAATCACAAAATTGGCGGACCAGGCGGAGCCGCCGAGCTGTTACATCTACCCCCTACCACCCTTCATTCCAAGATCAAAAAGCTGGGGATTAAATAAAAAAAGATAAAAATGTCTTTTATATCCCGGACGCGTGTACCTTTGTGGAACAATTCAGGATAATGTTTTCAAAGACATGTGAATATGCCATCCGGGCCGTCCTCTTTATTGCGCAGAAGTCCGAAGATGGCTCCAAAGTAGGCATTCGGGAAATTGCAAGAAGCATCGACTCTCCGGAACATTTCATCGCAAAGATCCTTCAGGATCTCAGCCGTAAAGGATTGGTACAATCGCAGAAAGGACCATCCGGAGGCTTCTATCTGGATAAGACATCCCTTCACGCCACACTGGCCGATGTCGTGCGGGTCGTAGATGGAGACAAGATCTTCTCCGGCTGCGCCCTGGGACTAAAACAATGTTCCGAGACAAAACCCTGTCCGCTACACCAAGAATTCAAAAAGATCCGGGAAGATATCCTGCGGCTTCTGCAGTCCGCCAAACTGGGAGAATTCAACAGGCAATTGGAAAACGATCTATGTTTCTTGAAAAGGTAAAGGATCCTTTTTATATCTAATACAAACCATTGAAAATATCGAAAGCTCTACCGTCGGCAAGATCGCTGCCAGCGACATACGGAAGGCGGATGTGTTTCGGAAAATGGGGATCCACTTTTGCTGCGGCGCCTCCGGCCGGAGCATCCTATCCGCAACACGACTTCTCTAATTGGGACCTTGCTTTTCTGGCAGATTATATTTACAATGTTCATCACCGTTATATAAGAGAGAACGCCCCCGTCCTGGAGAACCTGTCCATGAAGGTTGCCAGCCGCCATAGCACCCGGCATGGTCGTGTACTCCGCACCGTCATGCCCGGCCCCAATGCCCTGCAGACTTCCATTAGTTTAAATGGGCTGGCGCCGGGTATCTATAAGGTGCAATGGTCGGACAGCAGTAATGTTATCACAGGTTCCCTGCTGGTGAAATAATCGCGGGTTATCGTGCCAGTTTGCATTTTTGTTTTGATTTAATGTTATTATCTTTCGCAATGGTACGCAAATTATAAACTTTCTGACCTATGCGCCCGATCCTAACTTTTATCCTGCTGCTTGCTGCAAGCAGCTGCTTTATCCCCATGACGACACTGGCTCAGGACACCGCCAGGTCAGCCTGGGTGCCGCCTTATAAGCTGGATACTCCCCGGGGCTGGACTACCGAACACTTTTCTCTCCCGCCCGAATTTGCGTCGCAGATACCTTATAAAGGGATGGGAGACCTGCGTTTTGCCCATGGATGGGCGGATGGCGGCAGTGAAGAGCATTGGGCCTATGCCTTTTTATGGTGGCTGGATGGCCGGCCTCAGCTCACGGCCGAAAGACTGCAGGCCTGTCTGAAGGACTATTATAGCGGCCTGGTGGAAAGAAATATAGGTCCCCGTAAGATACCAAAGGAAAAGCTGGTGCCTGTCAAAGCCTCTTTCCGGATCGTCAATGCATACCCGGGCGATAAGACTACCTTCTCCGGCACCGTTTACATGCTGGACTATCTGACCCAGACCCCGATGACCCTCAACGTGATCGTCCACTGGAAATATCTTCGCACTCCTGATCATACAGCCATGTTCTTTGAAGTATCCCCCAAACCACTCGATCATCATATATGGCAACAACTCAACGAGCTGAACAAAGGGTTGCGTTTGCCTTAATTCTGCTGTCCCATTGACCATTCACCCGTTCATCACAGAGGAGAAAATCCAAGGGGTTTAAGTTAATAAATGAAAAGCCCCCTACTTCTCCCTGTCGTAGTTTTATCGTTCTACAACCTTCATAACGTTATGAATTCTACACGGCTTATAACGCTTGCCTGCATTTTTTTGGCTGTGGCCTTCAGCACCACAGCCCAGACAGCTGTCCCACAATACGGCAATCTGGCCACTATCGCCGTCGCCACCGGCAGCGGGCGTCCGTCCTCCTCCCTGGATGAGATAAGGGACGGGCTCACACCAACCCCTCCGGGGGAAAGACGCGGTAACCGTATACCCCGGCTGGGTTCCCAATGGCTGCAGTACGAATGGCGTCAACCCGTGCATATAAAAGAAATAGCCCTCTTTTGGTGGAACTATGGCAATACCATTCGCCTGCCGGAAGCCTACCGGCTATCCTGGTGGGATGGTCATCAATTCATTCCTGTAAAGGATCCATCCGGTCTGGGGCTGGTCAACAACCAATACAATACCACTACTTTTGACGAAGTTACGACTACCCGTCTGCGCATGGATGTGGATTCCGTTGACCGCTGGACATCCACCCTGGCGGAATGGAAAGTTCCCCAACCGGCAGGTGCGCCCTACTACCCGCCCATCGCCATGGCAGGGCCCGACCGCGATGTGGTCATGGGAGGCAAAACATGGCTTTCCGGCAGCACCCGCTCCATCGCTCCTATCACCGGAGCCTCCTGGGTTCAGACCGCGGGTCCCGGCAGCGTACAATGGGCCGATGCGGCTTCCGCTCATACTACCGCTACTTTTTCCGCCACTGGCGACTATACGCTTACCTTCACCGCACATCAGGGCGATCTTAGCTCCACGTCTTCTCTTATAGTAAAGGTCCGTCCCCGCCCCAAGGATAAGCGTCTCGACGTAGTATATACCAAACATTATTCCATCGACAGCCGTTTGTGGAACCATCGGGTGAAGAACATCATCGTCAACTGGATCCCTCATTGTATCGAACAGATAGAACGCACGGACCTCACGACTGGTGAAGGAGGGCTCGATAATTTTATCGAGGCGGCCAGAGCGCTCCGGGGCGAGCCGCACGGGAAGCACAAAGGCTATGTCTTCTCCAATGCCTGGGTACACCAGACAGTGGAATCCATGTGCGAAGCATTGATGGTAGATCCCAGGGGAGACAGGGAGATCATCGCCGCCCAGGAGAAGATGAAGGCAACGCTGGAGAAATGGATACCCATCATATTGGCAGCGCAGGAGCCCGACGGCTATCTGCAGACCGCATATACGCTCCGCGACACCAGCCGCTGGCACAAACGCTGGTCACCCGAAGGACGCGGCAACCACGAAGGATACGTCTCCGGCTATTTTATCGAGTCGGCGATCAATCATTATACATTGACGGAAGGAAAGGATCTCCGGCTTTATAATGCCGCCAAAAAACTGGCGGATTGCTGGGTCGCCAATATCGGCCCCGGCAAGATAGCCTGGTACGACGGGCATCAGGAAATGGAACAGGCCCTGGTACGGTTTGGCCGTTTTGTCAACGACATGGAAGGACATGGCCGGGGTGACAGCTATATACAACTGGCGAAATTCCTGCTGGACAACCGCAATCATGGCAGCGAATACGATCAGAGTCATGTTCCCGTACAAGAGCAATACGAGGCGGTAGGTCATGCCGTACGTGCCACCTACACCTATTCGGGCATGGCCGATGTGGCAGCCGAGACGAAGGATACGGATTACCAGAGCGCCGTCCTCTCCCTCTGGGATAATATGGTCAACAAAAAGTATTATGTGACGGGCGGCATCGGCAGCGGGGAGACATCCGAAGGGTTTGGTCCCGACTATTCCCTGCGCAACAACGCTTATTGCGAATCCTGCTCCAGCTGCGGACTGATATTCTTCGAATACAAGATGAACCTGGCATATCATGATGCCCGCTATGCGGATCTCTATGAAGAGACGATGTACAATGCCCTGCTGGGCTCGCTGTCCCTCGATGGCAATGATTTTTATTATACCAATGCCCTGTCATCCTCGCAGGGACGTTACCAGTGGCATGTATGTCCCTGCTGCGTAGGCAATATCCCCCGTACGCTGCTGATGATGCCTACCTGGACATATGTACGGGGCGATGACGGGCTATATGTCAATATGTATGTCGGCAGCACGATGAAAGTTGAAAAAGTGGCGGGCACCGACCTGATAATGACCCAGCAGACAGACTATCCCTGGGATGGTCGTATCACGCTCACCGTCGACCCCAAACAGCCGGTGACAGATCCTTTTACCATATATCTCCGTATACCCAACCGTACTACCAGCGCTCTTTATACGCCCACACCGGAAGTGAATAGCTATAAGTCTATCTCCGTCAATGGGCAGTCCCTTACTCCGGACATCGACAAAGGGTATGTGGCAATCCGCCGGGTCTGGAAGAAGGGCGATAAGATCGTGCTCGACCTTCCTATGGCTATCCAGCAGGTGACGGCCGACGAAAAGATAGAAGCCGACCGTGGCCGGATCGCCCTTCGCTATGGTCCCCTCCTTTACAATGTGGAGACGGCCGATCATCAGGACATCGGCCAGTCTCTTGGCGTATCACCCCTTTCGCTGGAGTGGAAAGCCGATCTTCTCCATGGAATAATGGCCATCAAAGGTACCTGGTCGAATGGCACTCCCCTTCTGGCCATTCCCAATTATACCCGGCTCAACCGTGCCGATCCAACAACCTATCCTCAATACACCGAAAGAGTCCCAACTTCCATTGTATGGATAAAAAAATAAAAAACAATCACATGAGGATGACAACTAAATCCAAACTGCTGCTTTTACTCCTCCTGTCCTGTGCCGGACTGCTACATACCCCGGCCTTTTCACAGGTATCTCCCGGCGAATATGCGCCCTGTCAGGAAATGCCTGACCTTATTACCAAGTACAATGCGGATTACAGGGCCGTCGTACGATTTTACACCCTGCCTGCAAATGGCGGTTTTGGTTTTGGTTACGGCGGTCGTGGCGGCGGCGATGTAGAGGGAGGCGCCTCTCCGGAAAAAAGGATTCGCCTGGAGACGCTTTATCACGACTATCTGAAAAAACTGGAACAGCTGGATTTTAAAAGCCTTCCCCAGGAATGCAAAGTCGATTACATACTCTTCAAGAGGAATCTGGATGATAAGCTGGAATCGTCCGCCAGGGAGGCTGCACAGTATACCCGGGTAAAAAACTGGTTTCCTTTCTCCGACTCCATTTATGCATTGGAAGTATTGCGCCGCCGTGGTCATCAGGTTGACGCGCAAGCTGTGGCCAAACACTGGGGCGACTATGCGGAAGATATCAAAAAATTAAAGACCCGTCTGAAAGCCGACAACTCCCTGGGTATGGATGATATCTATGAAGCCGGTCAGATCATTACCGATCTGAAAAGATCCATCGGCGCGGTCTATAATTTTTACAACGGCTATGATCCTCTCTTCACGTGGTGGATGCCCAAACCCTATAAAGAGCTGGACGATGCGCTGGTCTCCTATGCCGACGCATTCAAGGATAAGAACAAAGCTTTTTTGCCGTCAGACAACAGCGGCATCGTAGGCAAGCCCGCAGGCCGGGATGAGCTGATGCGTCAGCTGAAGTTCGAAATGATTCCATATACACCCGAAGAGCTGATCGACATCGCCAACAAAGAGTTCGCCTGGTGTGATGCGGAAATGCTGAAGGCTTCCAGGGAAATGGGATTTGGCGACGACTGGAAGGCGGCCCTTGAAAAAGTAAAGAACACCTATGTGCCTGCCGGCCAGCAGCCGGAAATGATCCTGGGATTGTTCAATGAATCGATCGACTTCATAAAAAAACATGACCTCGTCACTATCCCGCCGATGGCGGAAGAGACCTGGGGTATGAGTATGATGAGCCCTGAGCGGCAACTGGTCAACCCCTTTTTCCTCGGTGGGGACCAGATCATCATCTCCTATCCTACCAATACCATGGATGAAGACGACAAGCTGATGAGTATGCGGGGCAATAACCCCCATTTCTCCCGGGCTACGGTCCATCATGAGCTCATCGCAGGGCATAACCTCCAGGCCTATATGCAAAGCCGCTATCGTACCTATCGCGATTTCGGATCAGGGTTCTGGACCGAAGGCTGGTCGCTTTATTGGGAGCTGCTGCTTTGGGATCTGAAATTCCCCAAAGGACCTGAGGACAGGATCGGCATGCTGTTCTGGCATATGCATCGCTGCGCCCGTATCATCTTCTCTCTCAATTATCATCTTGGCAAGTGGACGCCGCAGCAATGTATCGACTTCCTCGTCGACCGCGTGGGACACGAAAGAGCCAACGCCGCCGGTGAAGTGCGCAGGTCCTTCGTGGATCGCTATCCTCCGCTGTATCAGCTGGCTTATCTCACAGGCGGGCGGCAATTCTATGCATTGAAAAAAGAGCTGGTGGAGAGTGGCAAAATGACCTATAAGCAATACCACGATGCTATTCTGCACCTGAATGCCATGCCGGTGGAGATGATACGCGCGATACTCACCAAACAGCCGTTGGAGAAAGATTTTACCACTAAGTGGAGGTTCTATGACGCCGGAGGCGTGAAGTGATCACCACACATACGTCGCTACAGCCCCGGCTCCCAGTGTTTGAAGGCTCTGCCCACCGGCGCCCTTGATAACAAAAGTCTGGGCCGTAGCCCCCATATTCAACACGATAAGCACCGTCTTTCCCGCCGGTGTCCGGAAAGCCACATTCGGCAGTGATCCCGCATCCGTCCCCATCGCATCCGAGCCTATACGCACCGAGCCCGGCCGAACGAATTTGGCAGCATGCGCGACGATATAATAAGCCGGGTTATGCGTTACCTTATCACTGTCGATGGTCACCGCTCCCAGACACCTGTCACAACCACCTCTGTCGGTATGTGGCTGATAGGCAGGATCTGCAGCCAGGTTCCATTCGATGACATTTCGGCTCCAGTTGCGGCTGGCTCCGATGATAAGCTTTTGGATATGCTCTGGTATGTCCTTTGAAAAGTTCCCCGGCCCGCCTACCCACTGCTCCGTAAAATAGAGATTCTTCCTGGGATAGGCGTCATGCACTTTCGACAGTGCATCGATCGTTCCGCCATACAGATGAAAAGCTGATCCATTAACATACTTGCGCGCTTCCGGATCATCCAGTATAGAGATAGGGTATTCCGGCTTATCGCAATTGTGATCGTAAACGATGATCTTTGTCTTAATGCCGGCGCGTTTGAATGCCGGGCCCAGAAAACCCTTGACGAAATCCGCCTCATCCTTTGCAGGCATGAACATACTGGGATTATTACCCGGATGCAGCGGCTCATTTTGTACCGTTATGGCATCGATCCGGATGCCCTCCTTTGCCATGGCCCGGATATATTTTACAAAATAGCGGGCATACGCTCCATAATACTCCCGCTTCAGACTGCCGCCACGGGTATCATGATTATCCTTCATCCAGGCCGGCGCGCTCCAGGGAGAGCCCAGTATCTTGAGAGAAGGATAGATGGCAAGTACCTCTTTCAGCACAGGAATTACGTCCTGCTTGTCTGGTCCGAGATCGAAATGCGCCAAAGCGGAATCCGTCTGTCCTTCCGGCAGATCGTCATAGGAGAAGATATGATCGTTCAGATCCGAAGCGCCGATGCTGATACGCAGATAGCTTCCTCCGATGTGGGTACCCTCCGTGGAAAAAAGATCCTTTAATAACGCTGCCCTGGCAGGAGCACTCATATGTATGATATGCTGCGCACTGCCGCCCGTCAATGCCCATCCGTATCCATCGATGGTCTGATAGGACCTGGATGGGTCCACCTTAATGATGATGCTGCCTTTGTCTCCGGTGGCCTTGCCCGTCTGATGGGTAAAGAATACCTGTTGTGCAGGGTCTGTCACCCAACTGCTCACTTTCACTTGCGCCTGTGCATGCACCAGGCCGCTTAAACATATTCCTAACAGTACGGTTCGCATAGTCTATTGTATGATAATAGTGGAAATGGAATGAGGCAGACTCTCCGTGACAGCCTCTTTGCCTTTTAAGATCACCCGGTATGGGAGCTTCTCATCGGTGGTATTCAATACGATCACAGCAATGCTCCCATCGGTATTGACAAAGGCGGAAGTTTGCAGCTGTGCCCGGTTGGAAGAAGCCGCGATACGCTTTGCGCCGGGGCGGATGAATTTGGAGAAATGACCGATATAATAATATGCATTGGTATAGATCAGCTTGCCCGTACGGGTATCGGCATGCACCGGTGCAAAACAAAAATTACCTACATGGTTAGGGCCGCCTTTTTCATCTAAAAGAATGTTCCAATCCGTCCAGCCCACACATCCGTTGTTGAAGTCATTTACCATGGAATAGCCATACTTCTCCCCTAATGACCAGCTGCCAAGACTGTCAAAGTTGAATTTTTCCTTGCAACCTTCCGTGAACAGGAGGTTAGTATTAGGGAAAGCGCTGTTCACCAGCTTCAAATTCTCAAATTGCATGGGACCGCCCGTCCATGTCTCGTACCAGTGATAGCCGATGCCCCATACGTACTTTGCGGCGGCAGGGTCTTCCAGGATGGTGCTGGCGCGTTGATACAGGAGATCCCGGTTATGATCCCAGGCGATAAGCTTCTTGTCGCCCAGCCCCGAGGACTGCAATACGGGTCCTAAGTAATTCTTAATAAAATCCCTTTCCTCTTCGGCCGTATATATACAGGACTCCCATGTCTGTTTGGCCATGGGTTCATTCTGCACCGACAGACCCCAGATGGGGATGCCTTTCGCCTCATATGTCTTAATAAATTTTACATAGAAGTCGGCCCAGCTGCGGCCATATTCCTGCTGTTTGAGATGACCACCGTGCAGGACATCGTTATTATCCTTCATCCATCCCGGAGGGCTCCAGGGAGAGACAAAGAGCGGGAGACTGCCTCCGGCGGCGGCAATGGCCTGTTTGATCAGCGGGATACGATATTGCTCGTCATGCGCCACGCTAAAGCTGGTAAGGTCCTTATCGTTGTCCTTCACATACGAATAGCTTCCGCTCGAGAAGTCGCAGCTCTGGATATTGGTCCTGGCCAATGTATAGCCGATGCCGTTCTGAGGATCATAGTAAGCTCGCAATAACTCTTCCTGCTGCGCCTTTGGGATTTTAGCGAACGTCTCTGCCGACGCGTCGGTCAACGCTCCGCCAATACCCAGGATGGTCTGAAAGCTGGCATTCGGATCCACCAGGATAAATGGCTCCGTCTCCAGGGGTTGACGCGAATCTGTAAAACCGAGCTTTCCGCCCTGTGTAAGGCGTAGCTGTGACTTGTCCGCTGTAGTGTAAATGGTAGCCGTATTGGGCTGTGCAAGTGCGGCGCCGCCGGTCAGCACCGTCAGAAAGATGGCAAGTATCTTTGATTTCATGTACTAAAGGTATTGAATATTTCCACTCCACCATGCCGGCGGGTGAAGGGAAGAACTACGTCAAAACCACTGCAATCCGTTTATTTACGTATCCATCTTTCGAAGAACTCATAGGTTCGCAGCATCTGGTCCATCCGCTGCCGGTTGTCCCCGCTACGCGTGATCTCATGGGTGGCGCCGGGATGACGGACATACTCCACAGGACGCCCCAGCACTTTCAGACTTCTGTATAACATCTCGCCTTGTACAAAACCTGTCCTGCGGTCGTTCTCTCCATGGAAGATGATAAGAGGAGTGGTGATATTGGTAACATAGGTGATGGGAGATTCTCTTTCCAGGATGGCCTTGGTCCTTGGCTCCCAGGGGTAGCCCCCAAAATAGTTTGGCACCAGCCGCCAGGCATTGCCCTCTCCGAAAAAGGTCGCCAGATCATATACACCCCGCTGGGCGCAGGCGGCCTTGAACCGATGATCATGTCCTACGATCCAGGCCGTAAGATAGCCGGCGTAGGAGCCTCCGCTGACCACGAGTCTGGATGTATCCGCCCAGCCTTCCGACACCGCCTTGTCCAGTACGGTCAGCACATCACTGGTTGGACCCGTGCCCCAGTCCTCTATATTAGCCCGCAAAAACTCCAGCCCATAACCGCCGGAACCACGGGGGTTACAGAAGACGACTCCATACCCCTTGGAGCAGAAAAATTGAAATTCATGCCACATGCTTGTCTCTCCGGGCCCCCACATAGCGGAAGGACCTCCATGGATATCCAGCAGCAAGGGATATTTCCTGCCCTGCTCATAGTTCGCAGGCTTCATTATCCAATATTCTATTGTCAGCCCCTTGTCATTTGTAAATTGATGCTTCTCCGGCATCGACAGCTTTTTCCGTCGCACCCAGTCATAATTGAAAGAGCTGATCCGTCGCACCTGCTGCATGGTCACGTCGGCAGTGTAAAGGTCGAAGGGATCGCTTACCTCCGTACGAGCAAAGACTAACCTGTTCCCACGCAGGTCAAAGCTTCCTGTGCCGCTGTTATAATCCGACAGCTGCTCCGTCTTGCGTGTGGCAATGTTCACCCGGTATAAGGGAGCTCCTCCATTGGATTGCGCGGCAAAATATATCCACTTTTCATCAGCACTCCAGGTATAGCCGCCCTTCGCACGGTCAAAAGGAAGTTCGACCGCAGCCCCGCCCTGTAAGGGAAGGATGGCTAATTGCGGGATGGTGACAAAAGAGGTTGTGCTGTATTGATAGGACAGCCACCTGCCGGAAGGAGATACGACAGCATTGGAAAAGACCTTGCCCTTCTCTCCTAATAACAGCTTCAAATGACCGCCGTCCCTGTCGGTCTGGTAGATGCTGCTCTCCAGGCTTCTGTCCGGATGCTGCGTGGAATCCATATTTCCCGTGATGATCAGATGCTGTCCATCGGGTGTGAAGTCCACATCCACTATGCGATAGAAGCCATGGGTCAGGGCCATGGGCTGTGACCCTGCCTCTATGCCTTGCATAAAGAAATTATTGAAGCTCATCTCAGGATTGACCACCATCTCATCCTGGAAGTTCAGACGATCTACCACCTTTGCTTTTTTATCCGCTACATCATTGTCCAGATAAGCGCGTATCTCATCCAGGCTTCCATCCGGATCAGCCTTGGCATGATTAGTGGCAAGCTCCTCATTCCCTTCGAACCCTGCCGCCTCATAAGGCCACGCAGGAACGGTATGTCCCGGATTTAGCAGTGTGTCTTTCATCAGATCCTGCAGACGCAGGTTAGAGGAAAAGAGAATATATTTTCCGTCCGGAGACCATTTCGGCGTACCGGCCCCATACTTAAAATGAGTGAACTGCGCGGGCTCGCCTCCATCCATCGATAGGATAAAGATCTGTGGCTTACCATCCGCCAGGCGGACAAAGGCCAGCTGTCTTCCGTCCGGACTCCAGGCAGGCTGAGAGGACCCTTCCTTCACCGTCAGTTCCTTCGGGGACGTCGATCCATCCGCAGCGGCAACATAGATATGATTGACATATTTGTAATCTCCTTTCGACTCGGCATCGGGCTCGATCTTCGTTACCGTGAAGGCCGCCTGCCTGCCGTCACGGCTCAACGTGATACCGCTGACAGACTGTATCTTCAACATGTCCGTCACGTTCACCGGCTCGCTGCCGGGTTGACCATATGCAAAAAAGGAAAGGAAAGCCAGGGGGGCAGCTAAATATTTTCTCATGTATTAAAAATAGGCCATTCCTGTCACAACGCGCAATTCTCATGATAATTCACCAGCCTTATCGGCTCCCACTCCAGCTCCAATCCTTTATACGTGCTGCCGATGTCATCAAGCGCGGCTTCCACTTCCTCGAAGGTGGAGAGAATCACCAGCCTCTTGCGATGTATTGTTAACTCGGGCAGCCCTTTCAGGTATTGGGCATACCGTCCCCTCATCTCCCGCAGCCCGATAGACCCATGCCATTCCACCGCCTTACGCAGGTGTTGTTTACAGACGGCCAGTCTTTCTTCCAGTGTGGGCGGAGCATGCAGCTCACCTGTCCGCAGTAGATGCCTGATCTCCCGGAATATCCAGGGATAGCCGATAGCCGCACGTCCCACCATGATGCCATCTACTCCATACCTGTTACGGTACTCGAGCGCTTTTTGTGGACTGTCGATATCTCCATTGCCAAAGATGGGGATCTTTATACGAGGATTGTTCTTTACCTTTCCAATAAGGGTCCAGTCTGCTTGTCCCTTGTACAGCTGATTCCGGGTCCTGCCATGTATGGTCAGGGCCGCGATACCCACATCCTGCAGCCGCATGGCCACCTCTTCGATGTTCTTGGACCCTTCATCCCATCCAAGCCGGGTCTTTACGGTGACAGGCAGGCGGGTAGCCTTCACGCAGGCAGCCGTAAGTCTGACCATTCGCTCGATGTCTTTTAATACTCCGGCACCGGCGCCCCTGCCGACAATGCCCTTCACCGGACAGCCGAAGTTGATATCCAGCAGGTCCGGTTCCACCGTCTCGACGATCTGAGCAGCCAGGGCAAGGTTCTCTTCATCACCTCCAAAGATCTGAATACCTACGGGACGCTCCTCCTCGAAAATATCCAGCTTGCGCCGGCATGCGATGGCATCCTTGATCAGCCCTTCGCTGGAGATGAATTCCGTAAACAACAGGTCCGCACCATGCTGTTTGCATACGGCCCGGAATGGCGGGTCGCTCACATCCTCCATGGGCGCAAGCAAGAGGGGAAGGTCGGGTAATGATATATTGCCAATATTAACCATGTGACTATTATAAGCCAAAGATATTACACTACTGGCAATTCTGTATCGTTTAACCATCTGTCAATAACACGCTAACTCTTTAAAAAAAGATTATGAAGAAGAACAAACTTTTAGCTGGATTCACATTGGCATTGCCTTTGGTTGCCCTTCTTGCAGTCGGCTGTAAAAAAAGTAATAGCAATAGCCCGGGTCCTGCCGGGATCGGCGCTACCATTGGCGGCACTGCCTGGCAATCACAACAAGCCGTTGGCGCCATAACAACCTTCAATAGTAGTTTCATTACACTGACAGGGTATACCAAAACATCCAACGATAGTACATGGTTCGAGATAGATATATCGGATACCGCACATGTCAACCAGCCGGATAATAATTATGCGAGCTCTACTGTTTATTATGGCGTGGGCGCAAGTAAGATATATACCAGCGACCCTTTTTACTATAGCCATGGTTCCATTACTGTTACATCCTGGGATAAGAACGCTCATACGATAGCGGGAACCTTCAACGGGGTATTTTATAATACACAAAATGGCAACGATAGTGTCATCGTCAACAATGGTCATTTCAATTCCAGCTATATAGTGCAATAGACAAATTAGCTATCAAACCTTCAAAAGATCAGGATAGCCTGATTATAAAAGAAAGCCGGATCAGTCCATCTGATCCGGCTTTTTCGTATTTTACTCCCGCTAAATTCCAACCTGACATGCCTATCATTGCTTCCCGGATAAAAGACATCGGCTTCAAAACATTTTCCCTCCTCTTCCCCGCTGTCATCGTCTACATCCTTATCACCGACGGCGATGGATGCGGTGACCAGCCTCGTGACTTTCGGTTTTTCCCCATCGCCGGCGGCGCCGCTCTCCTCCTGGCCATAGTGTGGTGCGTCATTGATTAACAACGATACCGCTATCCCAGGCTTAAATATATATTGCAGATCATCCTTCGCTTCTTCCTCGCATACATTATCACTCAATACGGCGCCGCCAAAATATTCGACATACAATTCTCTCCAAGCATCGGAAATATGGTCTCCACTGTCGCCGACATGCGCCCCATGTCTGTCGCCTGGACCTTCTTTGGATATTCCTTCGGGTATGAATTTTTCATCGGCTGCAGTCAGATCCTCGCGGCCATTCTTCTCCTCTTCCGAAGGACGGCAACACTGGGCGCCATCCTTATGGTTACCATCATGAGCAACATCGTCTTTGTGAACTTCGCTTTCGATGTATGTGTAAAATTCTTTTCCTGCGCCTACCTGGCGATGTCCATCTACCTGCTGGTAGACGATGCACCGCGTCTGGCCAGCCTTCTGCTCCTGAACAGGACCTTGGAAAAAAGGACCTACCCGCAACTTTTCCAAAAACGGACGGCCCGAAGGATACTGACTGTCATTGGTATACTGGCAGGCGTCTTCGCCATCGTCTGGCCACTGGAAGACACCAGGCACATGAAGACAAAATATAAGATTGGTCAGCATACTGCTATCTATGGCGTCTGGGCTGTCGATACACTCCACCACTCCCGCGACTCCGTCGACCATCTTCTCCACACGGATACCAGCGGCTGGAAAAAGCTCATATTCGAAGACTACGATTTTGCCACCGCCAAATCCTGGACCGGAGACAGGAGCTATTTTAGCTATGAAACGGATACGGCTACCCGTACCCTGCACATGAAACAGAACTGGCCGGATACGCTCCTAAGGGTAAACACTGTGTACAGGCTGGACAACGATACGCTTTACCTGTATGGTAAATATGGTGACGATTCACTATATGTCCGCCTTCACCAACAGAAAAAATATCTGCCACGTAAATAAGCCCCCGAGAAAGGACGATGGGATACTAAAAAACCATTAGATTCCGTTTGTAGCATAAGAGAATTAGAATTTAAATCCAATTTTTATGAAAGCAATGAAATCACAGGCTATAGCTTTTCTGCTTGGCTTTGCCCTTACGTCTTTCGTGCTTTTCTTTATACCCGGTGTGGCAAAAAAGACCAGCCAGGTAAATCATCCTAGCGACCAGAAGCTGGCAGCCATGCTCCACGACAGCACAACCGTCAAGTAAAATTATCTTTCTCTAAAGTATTACAATCTTGCGCGTATAGCTGATGGCCGGTCCCGTCACCCGGAGGATATATATTCCCGATGCTATATTCGCTTGTTTGACATTCTCCCATCCTAATTCCGTCGTCCCGGGTCCTGCAACAGCATCCTTCCCAAGCACAGGTTTCCCGCTGAGATCCCAGAGTTCCAGTCTGAGCTTACCCGTCGTCTCCTGCGTCACATATACGGACAGCTTGCTAACTACAGGATCAGGGAACACCCGGATATTTTTATCTGTTAGGTCCATAGATGCCATGCCGCTGGACAGGACAGCTGTCCTGGAACTTGCTCCCGTCGTTCCGCAGCCATGACGGTTATAGGCTGCTCCGCCCAGGTAAGAGGTGGTATCCAGCCCTGTCTCCCTCGCATATTGGTTAAAAGTGGTATCCACCGTCTCGGTAGATCCATTGCTATCTATGTCCCTGGAAAAATAAGCCTTACAGGGATCATTGCTTTTTGTATAATAATCGTTGTATGTAAAGTGCAGATTGGATTGGGCCAGTGTGAATGCCAGCACATTGTTCGACAGCGACCACACTTCATTCTCATCGAAGGTGAGCCCCTGTATCCGCTGCATGACGATCTCGGCCCATCTGCCGGAAGTATCCAATGTTCCATAACGTCCATTCGCCCTTTGATATAAGGCAGGATTGATAGTATAGTTGTTGGAGTCTCCATTGTATTTTACGATGACATTGCTGCAGACGGAACTAGGGTTATTGCTACCCAGATACATGCCCGGACCCAGGTTGGCCCATACATTATTACCGATGATCAGATGCCCCCCGCTGGTGCTGGAGTCCTGTTCATTACCCACCGAAATACCCACACCGTTGTTATAGCTTGAATTTTCCTGTACCGTGACATTCAGGGAACCATCCAGGTATATGCCTGCCGACATCGCATAGGGAGAGATACAACGATAAACAGAATTATCCTTGATCAGACCATTCCTGGACTGATTGTTGGTCTTCAGAAGGCTGGGATAGCTCTGAAGCACCCATTTATAGTTACCGGCCGCGACGATGCCTATATTGCCTATGTCATAGATCTCATTGGCGGAAATGGTGAAAGTGTCCACATTCCCGTTGACGGCCAGACCTTCTGCAAAGCCGGACACGATGTCATGTATCGTATTGTTGTCGATGAGCAGGTTGGTGATCGGCGTATTTGTATTTCCCAATACAGTAATGGCGCTCAGTACGTCATCTGGCTGGGGATTCTTGGCCTTCGTCGTATCCCGTGTCCATTTCATGTTATGGAGGTCATTGTTCACGATCTGGACATGAGAGGCCGTTCCTTCCACGACAATACCAAAACGTGTATCCTTCATAGTGACTCCATTCACGATGGTGGTCAGTGTCGAATCATCGGTAAGGTTGGTGATTTCCAGCCCGTTGATATTGATATAGCTCGCACTGTCGACGACGAATATGGAGGCGTACTTCTGAGTCAGATTGCCGCCGTTTACAGAAGCCCATTCACCGGGATAGTTGGTGATCGTCATCCATTTTCCATTTTGACCTCTGTTATGACCGATGTAGACAGAGTTGACCAGGTTATATGTGCCTCCGCGCAGATAAATGGTAAGGTTGGAGTCGATCGATACGGGCGATCCGGTGGTCCAGTCATAGCCTGCGCCATTCACGGCAAAATTGATAGTTCTCCAGGGCTTCGCTTTCGAACCGATCCCGGTCGTATCGCTGCCCGACGGGCTCACGTAGAACTGATAGCGTGCTGCCTTGTAAATAATGCCGGAGGTAGTGTTGGCCGTCTGTGTCACTGTTCCCGGCGTACCGTTCAATCCCACCAGGGCGCCGTTGCCAGGGGCTACGTTTATAAAATGACAGCTATCGATAAGCACATTGGCAGGCAGACTGCTGCTGCCGTTGATATATACAGGCCAGATGCTCCTGTCGGAAGGAGTAGGGAATTTTGCCTCGGCTGTATCCGGGTACCATAGCATATTGGTAAATGTACAGTTGCGCAGCTCGATATTGCTGCCTGCACCGGAGACATAGATCCCATAGGCCGAGATGGTGTCGAGGTTGGCAAATGTGAGATTCTGCAGCCGTATATTACTTCCGGATATGCTGGCAATATATGACCAGTCGGTGGTCAGCCGTGATGCATCGAATGTTGCCTGTTCGCCCGGGTAGGATTGCATGATGAAATAATGGCCGTTCAGACCGCTTTTGCCGGTGCCCAGATAAATGACTGAATCGGTGGTGATATGGTAATTACCTTGCCGGAAATACAGGATCACGTCCGAAGTATCGGCCTGCGGAGCCCCAAAGATGCCGGATAGCAGGTTGTTCCAGGGATTGGCAAAAGAGCCATCTCCATTGGTGGTCTTGCTGGCGTCGACATAAAATGTTCTTTGTGCAAAAGATCCCTCGCTGAAGAATTGGAAGATCAGGAATAGGGAGATTAATAGTAGTTGCTTGTTCATAAGACTCGTGTTAAGGATTTGATAAATGGATACCAATAACGGCTGATGCAGAAAAATGGGTTTACCCCTAAGCGGAAGCGCACACAATCGTTTGCGTTATTTTATAAAAAAAGCCGATCGATGATCGGCCTGAGGATAGCAAAAAGGCCGTCTTTTAAGACGGCCTTCGAAAAACTTACTTCATAGTGGCGGTTATAAAAACATACGATAGCAACATGACCAGGCTAAGAAAGGCAATTGCCAAAACGATCGTCACTGCGGTTTGTTGGACGCTCCCACCCTTGGGCGAATGCGTCCCAGCTACGGGTTTCATATGACTGATTTTTGATGAGCAATAGCAAATTCATTACTAGTAATATAAGAAAAAATAACGATGTTTGCAAGCCCCAAAACCCCTGCAGGACCTAATCTAATGCTTTTCACTCATATAAAACACCAATTTCCCCCCTGCAATGATCTCCTGGTGGGTGATATAGCGGCGTGTCAGCGGCTGACCATTGAGAAGCACCTTTTTTACATATACATTCTTGTCTTTTTGTCCCTGCACTTCGATGACAAATTCCTTCCCATTTTCTAAATGCAATACCGCCCCATTGATCGCCGGACTGCCTAAGGCGTATTGATCCGAGCCAGGCGCCACAGGATAAAAGCCCAACGTGCTGAAGATATACCAGGCGCTCATCTGACCACAGTCGTCATTTCCCCCTAACCCATCCGGGGCATTGCGATATTGTTTCTTTAAGATCATCCTGACCCTCTCCTGCGTCTTCCAGGGCTGATCCGTCCAGTCATATAGATAGGCCACATGGTGGGACGGCTCATTACCGTGAACATAATTGCCGATGATGCCGTCCCGGGTAATATCCTCCGTCTCTGCAAAGAACTTGTCCGGCAGTTCCATCGTGAACAGGGAGTCCAGGTGACAGACAAATCGTTGTTTGCCTCCCATCATTTCGATCAGTGCTGCAGGATCGTGCGGGACATACAGGCTATAGTTCCAGGCATTGCCTTCGATAAAACCCTGGTCATTCGTGCTGAGCACGTCGAACTCTTTTTTAAAGCTGCCATCCGACAGTCTTGGACGCATATAGTCAATGGAAGGATCCCATACATTCCTGTAGTTATCGGAACGCCGCATATAGGTAGCATATACATCCATCCTTCCCAGCTTTTTGGCAGCCTGTGCAATGCTCCAGTCATCATAGGCATATTCTAAGGTATTGGATACGGAGGTTCCGCTAACTTCCGCGGGAACATATCCCTTATCGATATAGGCGCCAAGCCCCATAAAATCCCGGTGTGTGGAAGTGGCGATGCAGGCGTCCAGGGCC
>Ga0105237_10001101_pt1 | contig 36161 bp, 26 predicted proteins | sample KBSC24metaG_FD_81520 | JGI IMG/M metagenome (GOLD analysis project Ga0105237, IMG submission 81520) | Corn rhizosphere microbial communities from Kellogg Biological Station, Michigan, USA - KBS C2-4 metaG | ecosystem: Host-associated > Plants > Roots > Rhizosphere > Soil | place: Michigan, USA...
CCCGATAGCAACGCTGTCTCGCCGCGCCGTCGCGGAGCTGCTGGGGACCGCGATGCTCGTGGCCGTGGTGATCGGCTCGGGCATCATGGGCCAGTCGCTGTCGGGGGGGAATGTCGCCATCGCGCTGCTGGCGAACACGCTGGCCACCGGAGCGGGTCTGGTGACGTTGATCCTGACGTTCGGGCCGATTTCCGGTGCGCACATGAACCCGGTGGTGACCGTGGCGGACGCGACGCACGGCGGGACGGCCTGGCGTGAAGTGCCCGTCTACCTGGGCGCGCAGATCGTGGGCGGCCTGCTCGGGACGGCCTGCGCCCACCTGATGTTCGGCAGGGAGCTGTTCTTTGCTTCGCAGCACGTGCGGGCTGGTTCCGCGCAGCTGTTCAGCGAATTCGTCGCGACCTTCGGCCTGCTGTCGGTGATCTGGGGGACCAGTCGCTCTCGCCCCGGCGCCACCCCGTTCGCGGTCGCCGCCTACATCACGGCCGCGTACTGGTTCACGTCGTCGACATCCTTTGCCAACCCCGCCGTCACGCTGGCGCGGGCGGCCAGCGACACCTTCGCCGGGATCCGGCCGGCCGACGTCCCCGGATTCATCGGCGCGCAAGCCGTGGGAGCGGCAGCGGCCACCCTGCTGTTTCGCTGGCTGGTGCCGAAGGCACCGGCCGTGCATCCCTATCTCGTCAGCCCTGACGACTCATCGAAGGAGAAACATGAAGACGGTACTGTTCGCGTGCGTGCATAACGCCGGCCGCTCGCAGATGGCGGCGGCCTGGTTCAACGCGCTGGCCAATCACAGCGTTGCCCGGGCCACGTCGGCGGGGACGGAACCGGGACCTCGCGTACACCCCGAGGTGCTGGCGGCGATGAAGGAGGTCGGGATCGATCTCTCCGCGATCGAGCCGACTCTCCTCACCACCGAGCTGGCCGCTCGCTCGGACTTGCTGATCACCATGGGCTGCGGCGAGAAGTGCCCGGTGGTACCCGGATTGCGCCGCGACGACTGGCCGCTGGAAGATCCCAAGGGCAAGTCGATGGAGATCGTCCGGGGGATACGTGACGATGTCCGCGCCCGGGTGGCCGACCTGATCTCGCGAGAGGGTTGGGGCGAAGCGGGCGCGAAGGGCGGCCGTTCATGAGCAACGTGCACGTCCACCTTCACGTCTCCGACCTCGAGGCCAGCCGCGCCTTCTACCAGCGCTTCCTCGGCAGCGAGCCGGTGAAGGTCAAGCCCGGGTACTTGAAGTTCTTGCCCGAGCTGGCGCCGATCAACCTGGCGCTGTCGGCGGGCGAGGCCGGCGCGGGCAAGACCATCGATCATCTGGGGTTCCAGGTCGAATCGCGGCAGGGGTTGCTGGCGATCCTGGAGAGGGTCAAGGCCAGCGGACTGACCGTGCGCGAGGAGATGGACACCAACTGCTGCTATGCGAACCAGGACAAGTTCTGGGTGCGCGACCCGGACGGCGTCGAGTGGGAGGTGTACCACCTGAATCACGACGTCGAGGAAGACGCGGCGGCCGGCGCCTCGACCTGCTGTACGCCGCTGGCCAAGGTCACACTCGACCGCGGCTTCAGACGTCCTTGACGCCCGATCGTCCTGGGATGCCCTTGGCCGGCGCACTCGACCATGTAAGGACCGCGGCGTGAAGAGCCAGGAGAGGTTCACGAAGGCGCTGTCGTCGATCGCGCGGCTGGTCGCCAAGCTGGAGACCACGGAGATCTGCTGCGGCACACTGACCCGCCAGCAGTTCGAGACGCTACGGACCATCGAGTCAGCGCCGGGCCACACATCGATGGGAGCGCTTTCCGCTGCGCTGCAGGTCGACCTGTCGACCATGAGCCGGAACATCACGGTGCTGGAGCGCGAGAAGTACGTATCGCGGGCACGACCGGCGGGAGACTCCCGGGTCGTTACCGTCGTGCTCACGCCGAAGGGGCGAAACGCTCTCGAGACGCTCCGCTGCGGCGAACAGGACGTCATGGCCCGGGTTTTTCGCAGGCTGCCGACAGGGCATCGCGCCTCCGTCGTCGAGGCCCTGGAGACCGTACAGTCCGCGCTGGATTCCGGCGAGGACGCCGCCGGCGAACCCTGTTGCGCGGGCGAGGCCCCCCAGCGCGCCGCACGTTGATCGGCGACGCCGGCCGACCCGCGAGCGGCGATGAGCCATCGGCGCATCCTGACCGTCGGCGGTCGTGACGCCGGGAGCAGCCTGCGCCGAGCGCACGGGCCACTGCTCCGGAAGGCGACGTCGTGCTGACGTCCGGGCGGACGCTGGTGACGGCGGCGGGCGCGCCCGAGTCCACCCCAGGCGCCGCGGGCCGGCAGCGGCCTGCCGGTCCCGCGAGCGCTTTACCCCTCGCCCTCGACCAGGACCGGATACGAATCAGCCAGCCGGTAGCCGGTGCCGCGCACCGTCTCGATCAATCCCCCGGCGGGTCCCAGCTTGTCGCGCAGCCGCTTCACGTGGGTGTCGACGGTGCGGGTCGACACGCCGGGCTTGTAACCCCACACGTCCTCGAGCAGGTCCTCCCGCGAGCGGACCCGTCCCCGGTGCGAGATCAGATAGACCAGCAGGCGCATCTCGATGGCGCTGACGTGGATCTCGTTCTGCTTCACGAACACGTAGTGTCCGTCGACGTCCACCCGCAGCGGTCCCACCGTGTACTTCTTGCGCGTCGGTTCGCCGGTCGCTGTCGAGGCCGTGGTACCGGTCCCCGACTGCCGCGTCTGCGCGCTGGCGCCCGCGATGGCGCTGCGCCCGCGCAGCACGGCGTTCACGCGCAGCAACAGCTCGCGCACGCTGAACGGCTTCACCACGTAGTCGTCGGCGCCGACCTCGAAGCCCACCACCCGGTCGATCTCCTCGCCCTTCGCGGTCAGGATGATGATGGCCGGCTGGGCGCCGCTGGTGCGGGCGCGGATGCGGCGGCACACCTCGGTCCCCGGCACGTCCGGCAACATCAGGTCCAGCAAGATCACGTCAGGCCCGAAGGTCTCGAACAGCGCCAGCCCGCGCGTCCCCGTATCGGCGGTCTTCACCTGGAACCCGCCCGATTGCAGGTTGTAGCTCAGCAGGTCGCGTATGTCCGGCTCGTCCTCGATCACCAGCACCCGCCGCTCGGCGGCGCGTTCGCTGGAGCGGCCGCTGTCGTCGGAACGATCGCCAGTCCGGTCACCCCGCTCCGACGGCGCATGGGTCTCGGCGAGCGTGGCCCCACGGGGATCACCGGGCGACGGCCGGAAGGCGCCGCCCTGGGGCCTGCTGTCGATCATTGTCTCTTGCGCCATCATCGGCCCGGCACGTTAAAGGACCTTCGTGACGCTCCGGTGACACGACGGAAACTTGATGGAAAAGGCCCGCTGCCCCATCCAGGCGCGAGCTCCGGCCGGTTGACCGTGGTGCGCCGGCCGAGCGGTCCGGCGAAGCACACCTTCGCCGGAATGTAACGATGCCCCGCCGTTAGCGTCGGTATGGTCCCCGGCCGGGATGCAGATTCTGGTTGTCGAAGACGATCCTGACATCAGGCTGACCCTGGAACAGAACCTGGGCGATGCCGGCTACGTCGTGTGTGCGACCGGTACGGCCAGCGAGGCCCTTCGCCTCGCCAGCGCATCCCGTCCCGATCTGGTGTTGCTGGATCTGATGTTGCCCGATCGCCCGGGCACCGAGGTCTGCCGCGTGCTGCGTGCGAATCCGGTCACGCGCACGGTGCCGGTCATCATGGTGACGGCGCGAGCGGGCGAGGACGACCGCATCGCCGGCCTGGAGCACGGCGCGGACGACTACGTTCAGAAACCCTTCAGCATGCGCGAGCTGCTGCTGCGGGTGGAGGCGGTGCTGAAGCGCAACCGCGGTCGCGAGCCCGCCGTGCGCGTCGACGCGCAGTACGCGGCGGCCCGCGAGCAAATCCGCGTCTGGGATGGCTTTTCTGCGAATCACTTCGAGCGCGGTGAGTGGAAAGAGTGTCAGGAGATCTGTCGCACCATCCTGCGTCGCTACGCGGAACAACTGACCCCGCCCGAGACGGCGATTTTTCACGAGCGCATCCGGCGTTGTGCTGACAAAGTGGACGCGGCCCCCACCGTGCCCGCCCGTGGCTCCGGTTCTGGTAGTCATCGCTAGCCGCACAGGGCGGAGAAGAGACGGGCAGAAAAGCAGCGTTGGCCCGGAGGTGGTCCCATGAAGAACGACAAGAAGCCGAAGTCCACTCGCAGCCGCGCCGCCCGGCGCGGCACCCCGCAGCCGATCGTCGTCGCAGCCGCGCCCCCCGTGGGGCCGCAGCGCATGGTGGCCCGCCACATCTTCGGTCAGCTGGACGAGGGGCACCGCCGTCGTCTGGTGGTGTTCGTGGGACCCGCGAACAGCGGCCTGGCGCCGGCGGCCGCGCTGTGGTTCGGGGCGCTGGCGGCCGAGGGCAAGGCCACCGTCGTGCTGGCCTATCCCCATGGCGCCCCGGTGATGCTGTCGCCCGAGTTGATCCTGGCGCTGGCGGAGGATGGCCTCGAGCCGCGGCGCCTGCAGGTCCGCGCCCTGACCCCTGAGCTGGTGGCCGCTGCCGATCTGGTGGTGACCATGTCCAGCGGCGGGCGCTCCCGGATGAAGCTGCCCCCCACCACCCGGCGGCGCGAGCACTGGACGATCTCGCACGCGGCAGCCCGACCGCCCGCCACCCCGAGGACGAAGGCGAAGTCCGGCGCCGCCCGCAAGGCGACCACGCGCGTTCGCGCCGCGAAGGGCGACGCGCTGGCCGAGGCGCGGGCGCTCCGCGACCTGCTGCGCGCCCGCGTGGCCATGCTGGTGTTCTCCGAAGGGTGGGGACGGCCGGAGATCTCGCGCGAAGATGCCCGCGTGACACGCACCAGGTCCGGCAACGCAGAGGACAGCCGGGACGAGTTCCTGCCCCTGGAACCGTTCGTCAGCCGCGCCGGCTCGTTCGGTCCCGGCGTCGTTCCGGAGATCACGCCCGCCTGGTTCCCGCAGCCGTCGCTGTCCCCGCCCTCCCTACGCTGATCCGCCGTCGCCTGCGCGATCGCTGACCGCCTCGCGCGCTGCAAGCGGTGCGCGAGCGAAGCGATTGTTCGCAGCGCCCTTCGCCGCGGCGCCGGTGAGCTTTGAGAGGTGGAGCGGGCTGTCGCGCTGCCATCGATCCGCTGCATTTCGCCGGTGTCCTCGGCCCGCTCGGACGGTGAATTGCCTCGCCCGGCGCCGCGACTTCGCCGAGCGATGCCGCGACCTGCGGCGGGCGCGCTGCCCGCCGACTGACAGCGCATGCCCCGGCAATGTCGGCCGACACCCGCGTCCGGTCGCGCGATCCGCGGCCGGCGGTGACCGTGGTCACCCGTTCCTTTTTACCTTGAATAAACCCTCAGGAAACCCACGCGCAACAACATGAAGGCAACATAGGTCGCGTCCCGAAGAGGACAACGCATCTCGCTGTTTCCCTTCGAGAAACAACCAGGAGGCAATGACGCGCCATGTGGGAGCAGTACAAGCACACGTTCTTGTCGACGCAGATCTTCATTCTCGCCCTCACGGCAATCCTGTTCTTCAAGCTGGGCCACAACGTAATCATGACCACGACTTTTCTGGCCATGATGCAGCTGGGAGCCGTCGCCGGCGCCGCCTGGGCCAGCCGCCTGAAGCGGATCCTGCGCTCCAGGTGAACGCGCTTTCGGGAATCGTGACCGCAGAAAAACAACCGAGGAGGAGACACGTATGTTCAAGACCAGTCGATTGAAACACCCGGGCAGGTGGCTCGGGATCGTGGCGTTGGCCGCGACGTTGTTGGGCCTACCAGCCACGCGGGCCTTCGCGGACGATCCGGCCCCTGACAAGACCGGGGCGTTCCAGACGACACCGACCGCCTACTCGGTGCCCGGTTACACCAAGCCGGATCCCGCCAAGGCGACGACGAAGGATCTCGCGGTGGCCGTCGACGCGGCGGCGCAGGCCGCCTCGCACGCGCTGTTCTCCGTGAACTTCGTCTGGACGTTGATCGCCGGCTTCCTGGTCATGTTCATGCAGGCTGGCTTCGCGCTGGTCGAGACCGGTTTGATCCGGGCCAAGAACGCCTCCCACACGTTCTCCATGAACTTCATGGTGTACGCGCTGGGCATGCTGGGGTTCTTCGTGTGCGGCTTCGCCTTCATGTGCGGCGGCCTCAACGGCACGGCCATCGGTGGGCCGGTGACCCTGGGCGGGACACCCACGCTGCATTCGATGCTGACCGTGGGCGGTGCCGTCAATGGTGACCACGGCTGGGGCCTGCTGGGCACGACCGGGTTCTTCCTGACGGGCAATGGCTACGACGGCGCGGTCGTCGTGTTGTTCCTCTTCATGATGGTCTTCATGGACACGACGGCCACCATCGTCACCGGCGCCTGCGCCGAGCGCTGGAGCTTCAAGAGCTTCTTCATCTTCAGCATCATCGTCGGCGCCTTCATCTATCCCGTCTTCGGTTGCTGGGTGTGGGGCGGCGGCTGGCTGGCTCAACTCGGTTACCGGCTGGGCCTGGGCCACGGCGCCGTCGACTACGCGGGCTCCGGCGTCGTCCACTTGCAGGGTGGCGCGCTGGCGTTCATCACGGCGTATCTGATCGGGCCGCGTATCGGGAAGTACGGCAAGGACGGCAAGGTCAACCCCATCCTTCCCCATGACATCCCGATGGTGCAGGTGGGCACGTTCATCCTCGCCTTCGGCTGGTTCGGGTTCAACGCCGGCAGCTCGCTGGCCGGTGGCGACGGCCGCATCGGCATCGTGGCCGCCAACACCATGATCGCCGGCATGGCGGCCACCATGAGCGGCGTCCTCTACATGTGGATGCGCTACGGGAAGCCGGACCCCAGCATGATGTGCAACAGCATGCTGGCCGGCCTGGTCGCCATCACGTCGCCTTGCGCGTTCGTCACGCCCGTCGGCGCCTTCATCATCGGCGCGGTGGCCGGCGTTCTGGTCGTGGTCAGCGTCTTCTTCTGGGACAAGCTGAAGATCGACGATCCGGTCGGCGCCATCAGCGTCCATGGCGTGAACGGCGCCTGGGGCCTCATCGCGGTCGGTCTGTTCTCGGACGGCAGCTACGGACAAGGGTGGAACGGCGTGGGCGCGACCGACTACCTCGGCGTCGCAGGTCGGGGCGTCACCGGCCTGTTCTACGGCGACTCGAAGCAGCTGGTCGCCCAGCTGATCGAGACCGGCGTGGGCATCGCCTGGAACGTCATTGTGGGCGGTATCGCGTTCTTCATCATCGGCAAGGTGCTTGGGTCCAACCGGGTCTCCGCCGAGGTCGAGATCGCCGGCCTGGACGTTCCCGAGATGGGAATGCCTGGCTACCCGGAGTTCGTGAAGGCGATGGCCCCCGAGGAGGTGCCCGCCGCCGACGTCGAGGAGGCGAAGCGCACCATCCCCGCGCTGGCCACTGCCAGCCGCTGAGCGCAACACCACCGTAACTGAACCGGGCCTCGCGGCTCCTCGCCACGAGGCCCGGTTTCTTTTTAGAATCCAGCATGATCAAAAGCGTCCTCGTCTGCTTGGAAGGATCCTCCAGCGCCGAATCGGCCACCCGGTTGGCCATCGACGTGGCCCGGACCTGTGGCGCCCGACTGGCCGGCCTGGCCATCGTCGACGAGCCCGACATCCGCGCCGGGGCCGCCATGGGGATCGGAGGCAGCTCCTTCAAGCACGAGCGCGACGACGCGCTGGTGGCGGACGCCCGCAAGCACGCCGCCGACTGGATCGCGCTGTTCGAGCGCCGCTGCCGCGAGGCTGGCGTTCCCGCGCAAGGACTGGAAGTGGTGGGCCGCCCGGCCGACAGCATCCTGGAAGAAATGGACGGACACGATCTGACCGTGTTCGGCCGCGACGCCAACTTTCGTTTCGAGACCGAGCGAGAAGATCTGCAGACGCGTGACGCCATCCTGCATCGGGCCACTCGTCCCGTCATGGTGGTGCCCGACGTGGCCGAGCCCGCGCTGGGGTCGACGGTGCTGATCGCTTACGACGGCAGCAACGCCGCCAAGCGCGCCCTGACCAGCTTCGGGAACAGCGGGCTGGCGCAGGGACGGACCATCCACGTCGCCACCGTGGACGACAACGGCGCCCGGGCCTGGGAGATGGCCAACCGGGGCGTGCAGATGCTGGCGCCGCTGGGCATCCCGGCCAGCGTTCACAACGTCGTGTCGCTGCTGTCGAACGTGGACAGCCTGTTCGCCCTGGCCACCGAACTGAAAGCGGGGCTGATGGTGATGGGCGCCTTCGCGCACTCGCGCCTGCGCAACCTGTTCGCCGGTTCGGCGACCCACGGCCTCGTCGAGAAATCGCCGATACCCCTTTACCTGCAGCACTAGGAAGTGATGACCGGAGCGACTCCCACCTGGGCCGTTGGGCCTTTCGTCCTGTACCTGCTGCTGATCGCCGTCTTGCCGCTGTTTCTGGGGCGCTTCTGGGAGCACAACCGCAACAAGCTGATCGTGGCGGCGGCGCTGTCGCTGCCGGTGCTGGTCTATCTGTTCGGGAACAAGGGCGCCGAGGGCGCCGTCGAGGTGCTGCACACCGCCTTCGACTACGCGTCGTTCATGGCGCTGCTGGGGGCCCTGTTCACCATCTCCGGCGGGATCTGCCTGCGGGGGTCCCTGATCGGCTCACCCGCCGTCAACCTGCTGTTCCTTTCCATGGGGGCGCTGCTGGGCAGCCTGATCGGCACGACGGGGGCCTCGGTGCTGCTGATCCGGCCCTTGCTGCGCGCCAACGCGCGGCGCGGCTACAGCACCCACGTGGTCGTCTTCTTCATCTTCATCGTCTCCAACGCTTCGGGCTTGCTGACGCCGCTGGGTGATCCGCCTCTCTTCCTGGGGTTCCTGAGGGGGGTTCCCTTCACCTGGACCTTCCGCCTCTTCAGGCAGTGGTTCTTCGTGAACTTCGCCCTGCTGGCCGTCTTCACCGTCATGGACCGCGTCCTGCTGGCGCGGGAGCGCAAGCGGCCGCGGCGTGACAACAGCGATCTGTTCGCCCTTCCGGGCGATGACGGACCGCTGCGGCTGGAGGGCCGGCTGAACCTGCTCTGGCTGCTGGGGATCGTCAGCTTCGTGTTCGCGATCGGCTCGTTCGGGGGACGCCTGCTGGGCGAATCCTATCTGCGGTCCACCGTCGAGATCGTGGGCTTGGTCGGACTGGCCGCCCTGTCGTACTTCACCACGGCGCCCGCGGTCCACGAACGGAACCGCTACACCTGGGCGCCCATCATCGAGGTGGCCGCGGTGTTCGTGGGCGTCTTCATCACCATGATCCCGGCGCTTTCCTACCTGGCAGAGCGCGGCGCGACGCTGGGAATCGTGCGGCCCGCCCAGTTCTTCTGGGCATCGGGCGCGCTGTCCAGCGTGCTCGACAACGCGCCGACCTATCTGACGTTCGCTTCGCTGGCGACCGGCGTCGCCAACGCCGGATCGAACCTTCTTTCGGCCGCCAACCTGGGCGGCCTGGCTGCCCATCCGTTCGGCGAGAAGCTGCTGGTGGCCGTGTCGTGCGGCTCCGTCATGATGGGCGCCATCACGTACATCGGGAACGGACCCAACTTCATGGTGAAGGCCATCGCCGAGCAACATCACGTCCGCATGCCGGGGTTCTTTGGCTACGTGCTGTGGTCGTTCGCGATCCTGGTGCCGCTGTTCGGCATCGTGTCGGGCGTCTTCTTCTGAGCCCTGGGGGCCGTGGGAGAACGCGGAGGATGGCCTAGACTGCGGGGGATGCACCGGCGACCGCTGCTGGCCCTCATGATCCTCAGCGTCGCCGCCGTGCTGGCCGTCTCGCTGGCGGTGTTGCAGCAAGGTCGAACCTCGATCCTGCGCGACTTCCAGGCGGCCCAGGCCAAGCTGGCCCAGCAGGCCAGCGGCGACCTGCGCGCCTACCTGGAGTCTTTCGACCGCGACACGCGGCTGGCGGCGGCGGTGGCCGAACGCACGCGCGGCCAGTCGACCATAGATCGCGCCACCCAGGATCAGGTCATCCAGGCGGCGTTCGCGGCCCAGGTGACCGTGGTCGAGCACTACCGGAGCATCGCCCTGATCGGCGGCCCGGAGACGACGCCGATCGTCTCGATCGATCCCACCGAAGACGCCGTCGCCGTCGCCCCTGCCCTGCTGGTGGCCAGCAGCGACGTGGCCCGGCAGGCGGTCGCCCAGCGCCACCCGATCTTTCGCGGTCCGACCACCATCGGCTCGCGCGCCTTCTACTTCTACGGCATTCCGGCCGGCCCGGGCGAGGCGGTCGTCGTCAGCGCCGACGCCACCCTGATCCTGCAGGTGGCGGGACGGGGCCGGGGCGGTTCGCAGACGATGATCGTGTTGGATCCCGATCAGGCTGTCTGGATCGGGTGCGAGGCGCGCCGGACCTGCCGCCTGTACCAGCCCGGCTCGGGCGAGCAACTGCGTGTCGCGGAGTTGATGCACCCCTCCCCGTCGTCGAGGGGAAGGGCCCCCGCCCCCCCGCTGGCCTTGCCATTGCCAGCGCGCGCGGTCATCGGAACGGCGCCACCGGTACCGACGGCGCTGGGGAACTGGTCGGTCGCCCTGGCCGCCTCCGCCGCCGAGATCGACGAGTTCCAGGAGCGGCTGGTGCGGCAGACGCTGCTGACCAGCGGCGCGGTGGTCGTCGCCATGCTGGTGGTGGGGTTCTTCATCGTGCGGCAACGCGCCACCGCGGCCGCGCTGGAGACCCGCCTGCAAAGCGCCCAGGAGATCGCCAACCTGCGCGAACGCAGCGAGCGCATCCTGGAGAACGTGCCCGCCGGCATCCTGGGCGTGACGCCGGATGGCCGCCTGAGCATGACGAACCGTTTCTTCGCGGAGCGGATCCAGCCGCACCAGACCGACGGCAGCGCCGGTCCCCCCGCCTGGACGCGGCGGCTGCAAGCCCACGTCGCGCGGGCGCTGAGCAGCCGCCGCACGCAGATCGTGACGGATCCCGACGTGGGGCTGGGCGCCGCCGAGCTGCGCGACTACGACGTGCGAATCATTCCCCTCGATCAGCCGGCCGACGACGTGGCCGCCCTGGTCATGGTCGAGGACCTGTCCGAGTTGCACGACCTGCAGCGCCAGCTGGTGCGCGCCGAGAAGCTGGTCACGGTGGGCGTGCTCTCCGCCGGCATCGCGCACGAACTGGGGACACCCCTGGCCGTGATCAGGGGCCGAACGGAGCACCTGCTCGAGCGGTGCGGCGATCAGGCGACCAGCGACGCGCTGCAAGCGATCGTCGCCCAGATCGACCACATCTCCTCGACCATCCGGGGCATCCTGGAGTTCTGCCGGACCGAACCGGTCGAGGGGGGCGTGGCGGACGCCCGCCAGATCGCCGACCGCGCGGTGAAGCTGCTGGAGTGGCGGCTGGTAGGAAAACGGATCGCGGTCAAGGTGCGAATGCCGCATGATCTTCCCTTGATCGCCGCCGATCCCCAGCAATTCGAGCAGATGATGATTAATCTCCTGGTCAATGCCTGCGACGCCTCGCGCGAGGGTTCCGTGATCGAGCTGCAGGGCGAGATCGATCCGGCGAACGCCCAGCGCCTGCGCCTGGAGGTCATCGATCAAGGGGCCGGGATCGCCCCCGAGCACATCAACGCGGTCTTCGATCCGTATTTCACCACCAAGAAGCGTGGCGAGGGCACGGGGCTGGGGCTGGCCATCGTCGCCCACATCGCGCGGCTGCACCTGGCCGAGGTGACGCTGGCCAGCACCCCCGGCGTGGGCACGACCGCCACCATCCTGTGGCCGCTGGCGCACCTGGAGGCGGCTGCCCTTGCGTAAGCCCACGGCCCTGCTGATCGACGACGGCAAGGCGATGGTCGACACGCTGAGCACGTACCTGGGCGAGCACGGCTTTCGGGTGCAGACCGCCACCAGCGGCGAGGCGGCGCTGAAGCTGTTCGACGGAGGCGGCTGCGACGTCGTGCTCACCGACCTGCGCATGCCGGGCTTCGACGGCATGGACGTGCTGGAGGAGATCCGGAAGCGCGATCCCCAGGTGCCGGTCGTCATCATGACCGCCTTCGGGAACATCGCCAGCGCGGTCGAGGCCATGCAGCGGGGCGCCTACCACTACGTCACGAAGCCGTTCTCGATGGCGGACGTGCGGTCGCTGTTGCAGCGCGCGGTGCGCGATCGGTTGATGCGCGAGGAGAACGCGCACCTGCGCGCCGCGATCGAGGAGCGCTTCTCGTCGCGCGGCCTGATCGGTCAAAGCGCCGTCATGCGCGAGCTGCGCGAGTCGATCGGACGCGCCGCCAATGCCCCCAGCCCGGTGCTGATCCTGGGCGAGATCGGGACCGGCAAGGAGACGGTGGCGCGCGCCATCCATCTGGAGAGCGATCGGCGCGATGGTCCCTTCGTGGTGGTGAACGGCGCCGCCCTGTCGACCACCATGCTGGACAGCGAGCTGTTCGGGCACGTGGCGGGGGCCTTCCCCGGGGCGACGCACGCCCGCCGGGGGTTGCTGGGCGAGGGTGACGGGGGAACCGTCTTCCTGGACGAGGTGGGGGACATGCCGCCGGCGGTGCAGGCGAAGCTGGTGCGCGTGCTGCAGCACGGCGAGTTCCGGCCCCTGGGGGGCGAGGTCCCGCGGCGCGTGCACGTCCGGTTCATCGCGGCCACCCGCCAGGATCTGTTTTCTCTGGTCCACGATGGCAAGTTTCGCGAGGACCTGTACTACCGCCTGGACGTGGTCCCGCTGCGCATCCCCGCGCTGCGCGAGCGTCAGGAGGACATCGCGCTGCTGGCGAACTATTTCCTGGCCCAGAACGCCGAGCACAGCGGGCGCGCCCTGCCGACGATCTCGGCGGATGCGCTGCGGGTCCTGGAATCGCACACCTGGCCGGGGAACGTGCGGGAGCTGAAGAACCTGATGGAGCGGCTGATGGTGATGACCTCGGGCGTGACCATCGACGCGAACGCCGTCCGCCCCGAGCTGACGCCCGTCTATCCGGGCGATCCCATCCAGTCGCTGGTGAACGCCCAGCTGCCGCTCGACACGCTCGAGGATCGTTACATCGCCGGCGTGCTCCGCCACACCGGCGGCAACAAGCCCAAGGCGGCGGCGATCCTGAAGATCGACATCTCGACCCTGTACCGGCGCGAACGTCAGCGGTCCTGAACCGGGCCGGCGGGTGGTCGCCGCCCCATCGAAAGCCTTTCGCATTTTGCGATAGCCGACCTCCCGCGGACGTCCACTTTGCGTTCCCGGGCCCAGGTACAAGGCCGTCTTGGACCGAAACAGGCGAAAACGTTGGCTGCACGCGCCAGAAACTCAGCCCAACAAGAAACATTCAAGAAATGTTGATTTGGCATAATGCCAATCAATGACGCTCCCGGGGTCTCCCGCCGCGCCCCACCAGATCGTTCTCTCGCTGCCCGACCAGCATGTGCTGGGCAAGCTGGCGACGTCGTTCGCCGAGCGACTGCCGCTGGGACTGCGGGAGATCCGGGCTCTGCTGGCCAGCGACGGCTGTCCCCTGCAGTGTCATCAACTCGCCGACGTCGTCCGGTACTACCGGGCGCGGGGCGCGATGGTCCCCTTCCGGATCGTGCGCTTCGGGGGGATGGAGGTCGCCGTCGCCTCCCAGCAGGCGCGCGCGGCCGCGCAGGTGGGGGCGGCCGCGGTCCGCATGGTGCAGCACTGGGGCATCGTCAGCGTGCAGGCCCTGGTGGATCGCACGGAGATCGTCTCCACCGCGCTGGTACCCCGGGCGTTCGTGGAAAGACTGCTCGCGGCCCTGCCGGCCACGCGCTGGCTGGACGGGGCGGGTCAGCGTCGCGACTGGTTCTCCTTCAGCGCGCGCAGGACCGGGCTGGGCGAGGCCGTGGACAAGCTGCTGTCGCTGCAGCGTCGCGTTTCCGTGGAGGACCTGCGGGCGGCGCTGGCGCGGGTGTCGACGGCGGTGTCCGAAGCGCCCGCGACCGTCCTCGAACGTTACCTGCTCGACCTGGCCGGCTGCTCGGTCAGCGACGGGTGCGTCAGCGCCACGGCTTCGGGGGACCGGCCGCTGCTGACGAAGGCGGAGGCGACGCTGGTCGAGCTCCTGCGCGGGGCCGGGGGACGACTGGAGCCGGGCACCCTGCGGCGGCGGGCGGCGGAGAAGGCGCTGTCCGATGCCACGCTGACGCGCCTCTTGCGATTTTCTCCGCTGGTGACCAGGACCATCGACGGCGACGTCCGCTTGCTGGGGGACGAAGGGCCCGCGCCCGGCCGCCGGGAACGCGCCACCGACATCAGTCCCGCGAAGGCGAAGCCCGCTCCGACACGCTCCCTCCTCCGGGTCCGGCTAGCCTCCTAGCGCGGCAACCCCGCGCGGGCCGTGCCCGCCGGACCAGGCTGGAAGCGCGACGACGCCACGCCGAACCCTCACCGCTCGACGGTCACCGTGGGGACCGGCGTCCGCTCCGCCGGCGCCTCCTCCGGCTTCAGCAGCGCGCGCAGCAGCACCGGCAGCACGGTCAGCCCCAGGAACGTCGACGACAGGATGCCGCCGATGACCACGGTGGCCAGGGGACGTTGCACCTCGGCGCCGGCGCTGCTGGAGATGGCCATGGGGATGAATCCCACCGCCGCCACCAGGGCCGTCGTCAGCACCGGCCGCAGCACCGTGAGCGCGCTGCGCTTGATGGTGTCGCTGCCGAACTCCCCACGCTGCAGGTAGACGTGGAGCTCGCTGGTCATCACCACGCCGTTCAAGACGGCCACCCCCGCCACGGCGATGAAGCCGACCGCGGCCGGGATGGAGAACGGCAGGCCGCGCAAGGCCAGCGACACGATGCCGCCCACGATGGCGAACGGCGCCCCGGCGAACACCGCCACGGCCGAGCGCAGATCGCCGAACATCAGGAACAGCATGGTGAAGATGAGGCCCAGCGCGATGGGCACCACCACCGCCAGCCGGGCGCTGGCGCGCTTGAAGTTCTCGAACTGGCCCCCCCACTCCACGGTCACCCCCGGGGGCAGCTTCACCTCGGCGGCGACGCGCTGCCGGGCCTCGTTCACGAAGCTGACCAGATCGCGACCGCGTACGTTGGCCTCCACCAGCACGCGCCGCTGCAGCTCCTCGCGGTTGATGACGGCCGGTCCCTCCGTCTCCTGGATGGTGGCCACGGAGGCCATGGGCACCAGCGCGCCGTTCTCGCCCCCCACCAGCAGCTCGCCGAAGGCGTCGGGCGTCAGGGTGGCAGGCGGCAACAGCAACATCAGATCGAAGCGCCGCGAGCCCTCGAAGATCTTCCCCGCGAAGCGCCCCACCCGCGAAGCCTCCACCACCTCCAGCACGTGATCGGCGCTGATCCCGTAGCGGGCCAGGCGCGCCCGATCGGGCGTCACCTGTAACAAGGGCAGGCCCAGCACCCGCTGCACGCGCAGATCGCCGCGACCGGGGACCTCCTTCACCACGGCGCCGATCTTGTCGGCGGTGTCCTTCAGGACGGAGAGATCCTCGCCGAAAACCTTGATGACGACGTCGGCGCGGGACCCCGCCAGCAGCTGGTTCACCCGATCCTCGATGGGCTGCGACACGGACACGAACGTCGCGGGGACCTCGGCCTCGACCGCGTTCTTGATGTGCTCGCCCAGGTCGTCGAGATCGTGGGCGGTGGTCCACTCCTTCTTCGGGCGCAGCTTCACCATCACCTCGGTCTCGTCCGGCCCCACCGGATCGGTGGCCACCTCGGCCCGTCCGGTGCGGGTGACGATCGAGGTGATCTCGGGAAAGCGGGCCAGCACCTCCTCGACCTGCACGCCCAGCCGCTGCGCCTCGCTGATCGACACCGAGGGCAGGCGCTTCACGTCAAGGGACAGCTCGCCCTCGTCCAGGCGGGGGACGAACTCTGCCCCCAGCGTGCGGCCCACCAGGACAGCCCCCACCAGCGTCAGCGCCGACAGCGCCAGGGTCGTCTTGCGACGCTGCAACGTCCAGTCGAGGGCGCGGCCGTAGGCACGCCGGGCCCGGGCGAACAGCCCCTTCTCGACGTCGTGGGCATGCGCGGGCGCCGACAAGACGTAAGCCGCCAGCGCCGGGAAGGCGGTCAGCGTGAACAGCATGGCCGCCCCCAGCGCCAGGGCCACGGTGATGGCCATGGGCTGGAACATGCGCCCCTCCACGCCCTCCAGGGCCATCAACGGCAGGTACACCATCAGGATGATGGCCAGCGCGAAGGTCACCGGACGCGCCACCTTGCGCATGGCCTCGGCGATGGCGCCGGCCACGTCCTGTCTTTCGCGAGGCCGCCGCGCCGCCAGCTGCACCAGCGCCGCTTCCAACATCACGATGGCGCCGTCGACCAGCAGCCCGAAGTCGATGGCCCCCAGCGACATCAGGTTCGCGGTCACCCCCAGCCGGACCATGCCGATGACGGCGATGCCCATGGCCAGGGGGATGGCCAGCGCCGCGATGATCGCGCCGCGGATGTTCCCCAGCGTCAGGAACAGCACCACCACCACCAGCCCCGCCCCCTCGGCCAGGTTTACGAACACCGTCTTCAGCATGCGGCTGATGAACTCGGCGCGGTCGTAGTAGGACCGGATCTCGATGCCGGCCGGCAGCTCGGCCTGCAGCTCGGCCAGCTTCTTCTTCACGGCGTGCACCACGTCGCGCGAGTTGGCGCCCGTCAGCATCATGACGGTGCCGGCCACGATCTCCCCCTCGCCGTGCTTGGTGACCACGCCGAAGCGCAGGGCCGCGCCGATCTGCACCTTGCCCAGGTGCTTCATCAGCACCGGGGTCCCGTCGTGATCGGACGTGACCACCGTGTTCTCGATGTCCTCGACGGTGCGGAACTGCGCGGCGCCGCGGATCACGAACGACTCCCCGTTCTTCTCGATGTAGCCGCCGCCCACCGCCGCGTTGTTGCGCTCGAGGATGTTCTGGATCTGGCCCAGCGACAGCCGGTAGGCGGCCAGCCGCTTCGGCTCGATGACCACCTGATACTGCTTGGCCTCGCCCCCCATGCCGTTGACCTCGATGACGCCCGGCACCGCCCGCAGCTTGTAGGCGACGACCCAGTCCAGGATGGTGCGCAGCTCCATGGGCGTGTGCTTCTTCGAGACCAGATAGAACTCGTAGATCTCGCCCAGCCCCGTCGACACCGGCCCCAGCTCGGGCCGGCCGTACCCCGGCGGGATGTCGTTCTCCGCCAGCTTCAGCCGCTCGCTGACCAGCTGCCGCGCGAACCAGGGATCCGTGCCGTCCTTGAAGACCACCGTCACCGCGGACACGGCGGTGCGGCTGATGGAGCGGATCTCCGCCACGTTGGGCAACCCGTTCATGGCCGTCTCGACGGGGAACGTCAGGTACTGCTCCACCTCCAGGGGAGACAGGCCGGGGGCGCTGGTCAGCACCGACACCTGCACGTTCGTGACGTCGGGGACCGCGTCCACCGACAGCTTGGGAATGGACAGCAGCGCGGTGGCCAGGATGGCCGCCCAGGCGACCAGCACCAGGCCGCGCCGCTGCACCGACAGCTCGACGATTCGCCCCAGCATCAGCGCAACAGCTCGCTCTTGAGGAGGAATGCGCCCTTGGCGGCGACGACGTCGCCTTCCTTCACCCCGGCGCGCACTTCGACCAGATCGCCGCCCGACATGCCCAGCTCGACGGCCCGCCGTTCGAAGGCGTCACCGTCAGCGGCGCCGCCGCCCGCGCGTTTCACGAAGACGGCCGTCTTCCCCTCGATCCGTTGCACCGCCGACACGGGGACGGCCAGCACCGCCGTGGTGGCGTGGGCGGGATCCCCGATCAGCTTGGCGGTCACCAGCTGCCCGATGCGCAGCTTGCCCGCGGGGTTGGCGATCTCGACCCGCACCTTTGCGGCGCGCGTGGCCTCGTCGATGATCGGCACGATGTAGGCGACCCGCCCCGGGAAGACCTCCCCGGGCAGGGCGTCGGTGCGCAGCTCGACGCTCTGCCCGACGTGCACGCGCGCCAGATCCTTCTCGTACAGGTCCAGCAGCACCCACACCTTGGCCAGGTCAGCCAGCTTGAAGGCGTCGCTGGCGCGCTCCACCGCCTGGCCCAGCGTGATGAAACGTTCGATCACGGTGCCGGCCAGCGGCGCACGCAGCGGCACCCGGCCGCCGTCACCTCGCACCTCGACCGCCTCGATCTCCGACGGGGACAGGCCGATGGCGCGCAGGCGCTGCTGGGCGGCGTGCACGGCGGCCTTCTCGCCCGCCCACTGGGCCTCGGCGATCTCGCGCTCCCGGGCCGACGAGATCTGCTTGTCGGCCAGCTCCCGCTCGCGACGCAGGTTCGCCTCGGCCGCGGCGAAGCGCGCCGACGCCGTGATCAGCGCGGCGCGCGCCTCCCCGACGTCGGCGCTCTCGATCTCGGCCAGCACCTGTCCGCGCTCGACGTGGGCGCCTATCGAGGCGGCGATCCGCGCCACCCGCCCCGACACCAGCGGCCCCACGATGGCCACCTGATCGGCGCCGTACGAGACGTTGCCGATCACGTGCAGATCCCCCGCCAGCCGCGCCCGGCGCACGACGGCCGTCTCGATGGCGTTGTTCTGGGCGGCGCCCGGACGCAACGACACCCCGCCGTTCGCGGCGGGCGCGGTGGAAGCCAAGGCGGCCGGCGAGCCTGCGGTCGGGGGCGCGTCGCGCGACGCGACCGCCCGGGTGACCAGCAACGCCACCACCGCCGCCACCGCCAGCAGCGCCAGCGCGGCCAGGCCACGCCGCCTCCGCGGCGTGGCACGGTCAAGGCGTTCCGCTCCCGCCTCTTTGACGGGCGGCGGGGCGGTTGGGCCCGCCGGCGTGGACGCGAGGTCCGTGGTCGTTCGGCTCTGTTCGTTCGCGGTGTTGGTCATGGTGTCCCCGTTGCTCGGTCGACGGCGATGGAGGCGTTCCACAGCGCGCCCAGGCTCTCCAGTTGATTGCGGCGCGCGTCGCTGGCCTCGCGCGACGCTTGAATGACGCGAAACAGATCGAACTTGCCGGCGCGCCACCCCTCCGTCGTCAGCTCGACGGCGGCCTCGGCGGCGGGCAACACGTCACGCTCCATCGTCTCGACGATTTGCACGTTGGCGGCCAGCCCCTGATAGGCGGAGGCGACCCCCCCCTCGATCTCCCGCTCCGCGGCGTCGCTCTCGGTGTCCAGGCGAGCGCGCTCGGCCCGGGCCACCGCCAGCTCTCCCTGGTTGCGCCGCCAGAACGGCAGCGGCAGGGCGACGCCTCCGCCGACATACAGTTGCCCGGGCAGATCGCGCTGAACGTCCAGGAACAGCGTCGGGCTGGGAACGGCCTCGCGCTTCAGCCGGACGATGGCCGCGTCCAGCTCGTCGTGACTGGATGCCAGCACCTTCAGCTCGCCACGCTGGGCGCGCGCCAGCGCCAGCAACCGCTGCAGGGGCGCTGGCGGCGCCGGCTGCCCCACCTGGGCCGTCACCTCCAGCGGTCGCTCGGGCTCGACGCCCATCAGCAGGCGCAGCTCGGCCAGGGCGCTCGCCTTGGCCAGCTCCGCCGACAGACGCTCGCGCACCGCCCGCCCCCGCTCGACGCGCGCCAGCTGCAGGTCGACGCTGGAGGCGGCCCCCGTCTGGACGCGCGTCTGCACGCTGTCGACCAGCCGCTCGACCAGCTCGACCCGGCGGCGCGCCGCCTGGATCTGCGCCTCGGCCAGCTGCGCCCCGACGTACGCGGCGCGGACGCGCGCGCGGATCTCGGCCCGGGCCAGCGCCTCGCGCCAGCGCGCCACCTCGACGGCGCGCGCCACCTCGGCCCGCCGGGTGCCCCGCTGGCCGGCAATCTCGAGCTGCTGCTCCAGATGGAACGCGTACGACGTGCCGGCCAGCCGCCCCCCCGGGTCGTTCTCGTGGCGTGGTCCGGCGCTGCCCGACACCACGGGGTTCGCCGGCAACAGCAGGCTGGCGCCCACGTCTCGCGCCGCCACCACTTCTCGCGCGGCGCGCGCCCGGCGCACCAGGCCGCTGGCGGCCTCGGCTCGGGTCAACGCTTGCTCGAGGCTGACGATGGTGTCGGCGCCCTGGATGGCCGCCGCCTGCACGCCGACCGGCCAGGCCAGCAGCGCCGCCAGGAAGGCAGTGACACCCAGGCGGCCGGCGCCAGCGGGCCGCCCGGATGAAGCAAAGGAATGTCGAATTCGCGGACCCATACGACGGGCGGCCCCCGCCGACCCGGCCTTTTCCAGACCATCAGTCATCGCTCTCCCCGCGCGCGCTGCGCGCTTCTTGTTCTGCCCACGCCTGTGCTGCGCGGTCCAAGGGCGTCACGCGCCGGCGCCCGTTTCGGAACGCCCCGCGCGTAGCCCCAACCGACGCACCCGCGCTGCGCGCGGGCCGCCAAGGACGAAAAACCCGGCGCTACGCCGCGGTGGGCGGGCGGAACAGCTCGGCGCTCACGCGACGACCGGAGTTGTTCACGATGGACGGGGGAAGAGCCCGCTGACTGACCGCCGGGGGTTCCAGCGCCACGCTGTCGCCTTCGGTGAAGACCAGGTCGTCGATGCCGCAGCAGACGACCTTGTCGGAGCCGCTGGCCTTCACGTCATCCGCCGCGCGCGTCTTCGCGGCGTACGCGAGGCACGTCGCGAACACCATCAGCAGCGGCGCTATGACGAGAAACTTCCTCACGCAGGACGGCAATCTAGCATGTCCGCATGTGATGGCGACCACAAGGACGCCTTTCGCGCAGAAAACCGGGGCCGGGCATGGTCGTAGCCGGAACCACGCCCCGGGGGGCGACATTCCCTGAAAACGAAAATGCCGGGAGCTGGAGAGCTCCCGGCACACAAGGTTTCAAACGGTGACAGGGGCCGGCGGCCCCCCGTCTCACGCGGCGGACGAAAAGTTCTGCTGCGCGAAGTCCCAGTTCGCCAGATGGCCCAGGAACGTCTCGATGTACTTCGGGCGCGCGTTGCGGAAATCGATGTAATACGCGTGCTCCCACACATCGATGGTCAGCAGCGCCTTCTTCCCGTGCTTCATGGGCAGGTCGGCGTTCGGTGTGGCCATGACCGACAGCTTGCCGTGGTCCTGCACCAGCCAGGCCCAGCCGCTGCCAAACTGGCCCGCGGCCGCGTCCGAGAAGGCCGTGGCGAACTTCTCGAACGAGCCGAAGTCACGGGTGATGGCCTCGGCCAGCGCGCCCGTCGGCTGGCCGCCGCCGCGCGGCTTCATGCAGCTCCAGTAGAACGTGTGGTTCCAGATCTGGGCGGCGTTGTTGAACACCTTGCCGTCGGAGGCCATGATGACCTCCTCCAGCGACTTGTTCGCCTCGGGCTTGCCGTCGACCAGCTTGTTCAGGTTGTCGACGTAGGCCTTGTGATGCTTGCCGTGGTGGTACTCCAGCGTCTCGGCGCTGATGTGCGGGGCCAGGGCGTCCTTCGAATACGGCAGTTCGGGAAGTGTGAATGCCACGGGAAAATCTCCTCGCTACGGGTTTGGTGCGCGTTGGGTAAGCGTCGGCTGCGCGCCGCCGCGAGACGATGCGCAGGAAAAACCAGCCCATCTTGACCACTTCAGCCCGCTTTGGAAAGTGGCATCACCGGGGCATCGCCTCCTTGATGCCGCCGTCGATGGTGATCACCGTGCCGGTGGTGTAGCCGGCGCGCGGCGACACCAGAAACAGCGCCGCCTCGGCCACGGCGGCGGGCGGGATGGGTCCCAGGCCCAGCACGTTGCGACGCCGGTAGTCTGCCGTCTGCGCCTCGACCGAGACGCCGCGCAGGGCGGCCCGCTGCGCGATCAGCCGGCGCATCAGGGCGGTGTCCACGAAGTCAGCGTTGATGTAGTTCACACGAATGCCGTTCGGTCCCAGCTCGGTGGCCAGGTTGCGCGCCAGCGCCGCCACGGCCGCCTTCGAGCTGGCGTAGGCCGCGTTGTCCGCCGTGGGCGCGAACGCCCCCTTCGAGGCGTTGAACAGGATCGACCCGCGCCCGGCCGCCTTCATCACCGCCACCGCCTCGCGCACGATCAGGAAGGTGCCGCCCACGTTGACGGTGAAGTGGCGCGTGAACGCCTCCTCGTCGATCTGATCGATGGGGCCCGACTGCAGAAAGCCGGCGTTGCAGACCAGGATGTCCAGGCCCCCGAACGCCAGCACCGCATCGGTCACCGCGCGCGCGGCCTCGGCGGCGCTGGTCACGTCCGCGGTCACGGCCACCACGCGGTGCGGATCGCGGCACGCCTTCACCAGCGCGGCGGCGGTGTCGCGCAGCGACGCCTCGTCGACGTCCGTCAGCACCAGGTGCGCCCCCTCGGCCAGGAAGCGCTCGGCGATGGCCCGGCCGATGCCTCCCGCGGCGCCGGTGACCAGGGCCACCTGCCGGGACAGCTCACGCTCGGGCGCGTTCAGCTTCGCCAGCTCCAGCGGCCAGTACTCGAACTCGACGGCGTCGGCCTCGTCCAGGAAGCGAAAGCCGCCCAGGGCCTCCGCCGCCTCCATCACGCGCATGACGTGCCGGTAGCAGGCGTTGCCCACCACGGCGTTCGCCTTGTCCTTCATGGCGGTGATCAGGCCGAGGCCCGGCGCCAGCACCACGCGCGGCGACGCGTCCAGCATGGTCGGCCCCGCCAGCGCCTTCTGCCGCTCGTAGGCCGACTCGTGCGCGGTGGCGTAGCTCTTCATCGCCTCGCCGATGACGGTCGCCGCCTCCTGGATCGTCCCCAGCGGGCGCCCCTCGGGCAGCGCCAGCGGCAGGCGGCCGCAGCGCAGGATGTGCTCGGGCGTGGACATGCCGCGCGCCGACAGTTCCAGGGCCCGTCCCGATGCCACGAAGGCCAGCGCCTCGGGGCTGTCGTCCAGGTGAAGGATGGGCGCCCGGGGCGGCGCGGCCGGGGCCGGGGGTCGCGGCGCCAGCGCCGCCCGCAGCACCGGCAGCACCACGCTGGCCCGCGCGCGCCGTTCCGCGGGCGTCAGACCGTCCCGGATGGGCTCGACGAAGGGCCTGGTGCCGCGGTGGCGGGCCACGAACTCCTCGGCCTGGCTGATCAACGCGACCAGGTTCAGGTAGCAGTCCCTGGCCGACTCACCCCAGGCGATCAGACCGTGGCGCCCCAGCACCAGCCCCCGCGCTTCCCCGGGCGGCGGCCCCAGGTCCATCACCGCCCGCGCCAGCGGGAACCCCGGCCGCACGTAATCGATGTAGGCCACGGCGGCGCCCAGCGCCTCGGCCACCAGCTCGCGCGGCCGCGGCGTGTCCGTCAGCGCCTGGGTCGCGAAGTCGTGCGTGTGCACGACGAACCGGTACGGCAGCACGGCGTGCAGCGGCGTCTCGACGGACGGCGCCGGCTCGCGCGTGTCCAGCATGGACGCGCGCATGAACGCCATCATCTCCTCGTCGGTCATGCGGGGGCGCCGCTGCAGCTCCGCCAGATCGGCGCTGCGCAACCCGGCGAACCCGGCGGCGCCGATGGTGCGTAGGTCCGTCCCGCTGCCCTTCACGCGCAGCACGTCGACGGGCCGCCCGGCGAAGTCGACCTCGCGGCGCTTCAGCGAGCTGTTTCCGCCCCCCGGCTGGGTCAGCGTGGGGTCGCCGCCCACCAGGTTCGACAGATAGATCAGCTGCGCCAGCTCGTCTTCCAGGCCGGCAGCGACGGTGTCGTCCCAACGGTTCTGCATGATCGATCTCTGGTTGTCTATTTACCGCGGCCGCCCGGACCAACCCTCGCGAAGGGCGTTGGCCGCCCCCGGCAGCCATCCGCCGCCGCTGACAATAACGCAGATGCGCCCCACGTGGCTGGCCCTGCCGTCGGGTGTACGGGCGCCCTCAGAACGGCTCGCTCACCACAGGACGGCGCTGGGGACGTTGCTGCCGGCGCCGGTGGTGCCGTTCCCCAACTGGCCAAACATGTTGCTGCCCCAGCACATGACGCCCAGACCTCCGTTCGTGATGGCGCAGTTGAAGTCGCCGCCGCACGAGACGCTGGTGACGTTCGTCAGGCCCGCGACGGTGACCGGGTCATAGATGAAACCGTTCGTGCTGGCCGCGGTGGACGCGGGTACCCCGACCTGTCCTTGGTCGTCGTATCCCCAGCACATGACCGTGCCGGTCGTGGTCAGCGCGCACTGGGTATTCTGCGCGCAGATCGACGCGAACTGGGTGGAGGGGGCGACCCGGCCCGGTGTGAACAGCTGCCCGGTCAGGGCCCCGCGGCCGGCATAGAGGTCATTCCCCCAGGACATCAGGGCGCCCGCGTTCGTTCCCCCGAGCAGGGCGTAGCTGTCGACACCGCTCGTCGACATCTGCACCGCGCCCGAGATGTTGGGAACCATGGTGGGAGACGGCTCGGGACTGGGCTGGACGGTGTTGTTCACGAACGAGCCGTTGCCGATCTGCCCCTGCCCGTTGTCCCCCCAGCAGACCATGTTGCCGTTGCTCAGCAGCACGCACACCGTGTAGCCCGAATGAGATATCTGCGTCGCCGTGCTGATCCCGGGCACTGGCATGGGAGACGAGAGGGTGGCGGACGACGCGGCCACCGTGCCCAGGCCCAGCTGACCAGAATCGTTGCGGCCCCAGCAGGTGACGCCGCCGGTGGTCAGGATGACGCAACCGCCGACGTCGAACGACAGGGCCACCGTCTTGACGCCCGTCAGCCCGAACAAGGGCGCCGGCGCAGTCCGGGTGTTCCCGTCGGGCAGCCCCCAGCACCACAGCGACGTATCCGCCAGCACCGCGCACGCCAGCCGGTTGCTGGCGCTGATCTGCGTGGCAGGCATGGGCAGCGGCACGATCGCGGGCCCCTGACCGGCGGCACCGCCCAGCTCGCCGTCGCCGTTGTAACCCCAGCAGCGCACCACGCCGTCGTCGTGAAGCGTGCACGCGAACTCGTAGCCCAGGGACAGCTGCACGATCTTGCCGATGCAGGCGCCGTGCTGGCAGGAGTGGTTCGCGGCGCAGTCATTGTTGCTGGTGCAGGACGTGGGGCAGGTGCCCCCCTGGCAGGTGAAGCCGTTCGTGCACGCCGTGCAGCAGCTGGTCGACGCGATGCAGGCCGAGCCGCACTGCTTGAACGACGGCGTGTTGCAGCTGTAGCTGCACACGTTGTTGGTGCAGGTGCCTACCGTCCCCGTTCCGCCCGCCGTGCAATCGGCGGCGGTGCAGCACGCCGGCGCCGTCTTCGCGGCGCAGGTCGACGTCCCCGGACACAGCCGGGAGGTGCTGTCACAGGTGATGCCGCACATCCCGCCGCTGCAGGTGGCCTGGCCATGCGAGGCCGGCGCCGGGCAGGCAAAGCATTGCGTGCCGCACGAGCCGGTGTCGGTGTCGGACAGGCAGATGCCGCTGCAGTTGTGCGTGCCGCTGGGGCACGACCCGTTGCAGGCCATGGTGCTGGCGATGCAGGCGCCGTTGCAGATCTTGCTGCCCGTGGGGCACGCCGGATTGCATGCCAGCCCGTCGCAGGTGACGGTTCCGCCGGTGGGGGCCGCGCAGGCCGAACACGACGTGTTGTCGTTGGGTCCGCAGGTCGCCGGCGCCTTGTTGTCGACACAGGCGCCGTTGCACACGTGAAAGCCGGTCTTGCACTTCAAGCCGCAGGTGCCCGACACGCAGGCCGCGGCGCCGTTCACGTCCCCCGGACAGCTGATGCACATGGCGCCGCAGGCGGTGGCGTCGTCGTCGGCCGCGCAGCGCGCCCCGCAGCGGTGGTACCCCGAGCCGCAGGTGAAATCGCAGCTGGTTCCGTCGCAGGTCGTGGCGCTGGCGCCGGTGGGCTTCGAGCAGGACGTGCACGCGGTCGTCCCGCACGAGTCGACGCTGGTGTTCGAGGCGCAGACCCCGCTGCAATCGTGCGTCCCGTTCGGGCACACGCCCGAGCAGGCGGCCGACGAGGCCACGCAGGCCCCAGCACAGGGCTTCATCCCCGAGGGACAGGCGGGGACGCAGGCCGTTCCGTTGCACGTCACGCTGCCCCCCGTGGGCGCCTGGCAGGGCGTGCACGAGGCGCCGCAGCTTCCCACCGCGGTGTTGCTGACGCACACGCCGCCGCAGCTGTGGAACCCGTTGTTGCAGGCGATCGCGCAGGCGCCGCCGATGCACTGGGGGACGCCATGAGGATCGGTGGGGCAGACCGTGCAGGCCGACCCACAGGCCGTCACGTCGGCGTCGTCCGCGCAGCTGGTGCCACAGCGGTGCGTGCCCGTCATGCACTGGAAGCCGCACGACGTGCCGTCGCAGGTGGCCTGGGTGGCGCCCGTCGGCACCGCGCAAGGCGTGCACGACGTCCCGCACGCCTTCGGATCGGTCAGGGCGGGACACAGCCCGCCGCAGGCATGCTCCGTGGCCGGGCACTTGCCGCTGCACGCGGCCGCGGCGTCGATGCACGCCCCCAGACACAGCTGCATGTTGGCGGGGCAGGCGCCGCCGCAAGAGACGCCGTCGCAGGTGGCGGTGCCGTTCGCCGGCGCCTGACAGGGCGTGCACGAGGCGCCGCAGGTCTGGATGTCGTCGTCGGCCACGCAGCCCCCCGGACACATGTGCTGCCCGCCGGGACAGCTGACCACCGGGTGATCGGGCGCGCCGCCATCATTGCCGCCGCCGGCCGAAAGGCCGCTGCCGCCGTCGCTCGAGCCTCCACTGCCGGTCGTTCCCGCCCCGCCCGTGCCGGACGACATTCCACCGCTGCCGTGCACGCCGCCGGCTCCACCGCTGCCGTGGCCCCCGGCCGAGCCGCTGGTGCCACCGCCGGGCTGCGCCATGTCCGGGGTTCCCCCGTCTTGCGAGGGGGCCGCCTGCAAGCCGTGCTTGCAGCCCGCCGTCGCCAGCGCCAGCCCGGCCACCACGAACACCGCGAATCGTGCTGAGTGAGTCATGTCTCCCGTTCCTTCAGCCCCACCGGGCCTCGATCCACCGGATGCCGGCACCGCGTTCAAAACCTGAGGGCACATCCCAGCTGCGCACCGCCCACCGTCACCCCGGGACTGCAGGCCAGCGCCGCCGATTCGCCCCCGCGGGCCGAGGGCTCGGTCAACCACAGCACCAGCCCCGTGACGGCCAGAGCGCCCGCGGCCACGTAACCGATCAGCTCGAGCCGATAATTGGAGTCGACCCGATCCTTGAAGCCGCGGCAGTCCGAGGCCGACCGGTTGGACCCGGGCAACGGCACGACGGTCTGCCCTGGCCCGACGCCGCAGCTGGCGTCGAAGTCGTTCCCCGCGTGGTCCTGACGGACCATCCCCACGATCCCCAGGCCCAGCGCCGCCGCGCCCGTTCCCCAGGCGATCCACTTCAGCGCGGGACGAAACGAGCTGGACCCCGGGGCGTCCGCGCTGTCTTTGTCCTTCTGCTTCTCGACCACGGGCGGAACGCTGCCGCGAGGGGGTTCGACCGGGACCGGGCGGGCCTCCGCCTCGGCGGGCGGGGGCGGCGCTGGCGAGGCCGGACGGGGAGCGGCGTGCCTGCCCTCGGGGGGCGGCGCGTCCGCGCCCGCCGGGCGAGGCCCGGCGTTCGCGACGAACGTCGCCACCAGCGGGTCGAAAGACTCCCGCACCGTCTGGCGGGCCCGCACCACCGTCGTTCGCTGCACGGGGATGAACCGCGGCGCCACCAGCTCGACCGTGACGGTGCCGGCCGAGACCGTCAGCGCGCGGGCAAGCGGCAACTTTCCGCGGGCCACGCCGTCGATGCGCACCTCGGCGTCCGGTGAGCCGCCCAGCACCTCCAGGTGTCCCACGTGATCGCTGACGAGGTCGAGCGCCTGGTGCAGGGTGGCGGCGCTCTTCTTGATCCACGGGTCGCGGCCGTCCTCCAGCGCCTGTTGCAGGTGGTCGTACGCCGACGACCACCGCCCCAGCGCCTGCTCGGCCAGCCCGATCTGGGCCAGCGCGCGCGAACCGTGCTCCAGCTGGTAGGCCTGCTCGAACCGGCGCAAGGCGCCGGCATCATCGCCGGTGCGGCGCAGGGCGACGCCCTGGCGGATCAGCTCGTCAGCCTCGCTCGCGCGCGCCGCGCGCGGCGCCGCCACGGCGGTCATCATCAAGATCATCAAGATCGCGGCCACCCACCTCATGAGCCCCTGTCCCGAACGCATTCGAGTGGGACATTATCCCATCTGTACCCACGGGACATCTGGGTTGCCCCGACCTCGCGTGTGCGCGCTTTCGTCTGACCCTGCTGTGATTGGTGACCGGTCACGTGACTCCAGACGCTGGACAGCCAGGCGCCGACATTATCCAAGTAATCGAATCTGTAAATGGCCCAAAAGTGGCCGAAGGCCGGCCAAACGGCGGCCGATTTCGGTCGCCGCATCGTCTCAAGCTCCGTCAAACCTCTGACGATAGGGGGGGTGAACATGAAAACCCCGGGGAAGGACGACTCCGCCAAGCGTTTCATCACGATCGGCGGTGGTAAGGGCGGCGTCGGCAAGAGCCTGGTTGCCTCCAACCTGGCCATGGCCATGGCGCAAGCCGGATCGCGCGTGGTGCTGGTCGACTGCGATCTCGGCGCCGCCAACCAACACGTGCTGTTCGGCATCGACCGCCCCAAACCGGGCATCCAGGGTCTGCTGGACAAGAAGATCAGCTCCCTCGAGGAAGGCCTGACGCCCACGCAGCACCCCAACCTGCACCTGGTGGCGGGTACGGGCGCCTCGGTCGGCGCAGCCAACATCAACCACGGTGAGAAGCAGCGGATCATCCGCCGCATCCGCGCGCTGAAGGCCGACGTCGTCATCGTCGACGTGGGCGCGGGGGTCAGCTACAACGTGCTCGACTTCTTCGAGATCGGCGGCCAGCGGCTGCTGGTCATCACGCCCCAGGTCACGTCGATCCAGACGGCCTACTCGTTCCTGAAGGGCGCCGTGATGCGCAGCCTGCACCACCTGGCCGAGAAGGCCTCGGAGCTGGAGCTGCTGGCCCCGGCCACCAAGAGCGGAGAGAACGAGAAGGTCAGCCAGATCCTGTCGCGCATCCGCGAGCAGGACCCCACCTTGGGCGCGGCCATCGACAAGGCGCTGGCGCAGTTCGGCGCGCAGATCGTCGGCAATCAGGTCTTCGACGCCAACCAGACCGGCATCTTTCACGCCATCACGCGCATGATCCAGGACTTCCTGGGCATCACCGTGCCCATCCTGGGCACCGTGCGCGCCAGCCGCCGCATCCGCGAGTCGGTCAACCTGCGCAAGCCGATGATGCTGGGCCCGCGCGACGACGACAGCCGCGCCTTCGAGCAGATGGCCGAGGCGCTGCTGGCCGAGGACGTCGCCATCGACGATCTGCTGGCGGGCGAGGACATCGGCCTGGACGAGGATCCGTACGAGATCAAGACCACGCCGGCCACGGCCGCGGCGCCGCCGGCCAGCGAAGGCGTGGTCGAGGATCCCTTCGAGCAGACGCCCATCACCGCGCCCGACGCGCGGCACGCCACCGCGCCGGTGGTGGTCGGTGCGGCCACGGCCGCCAGCGCCGACGCTCCCCTGGACAGCACCGGCACGGCTGGCCGCGCCGGCGTCCCGGCGCTCATCGATCCCTATATGCGCCGCTCGCCCCGCTTCGAGGTCGACTGGATGGGCAGCCTGCTGGGTCCCGAGGGCGTCCGCCCCGTGCGCATCTTCGAGGTCGCCGAGGGCGGTGCCGTGGTGCAGACCCCGGAAGAGCTGCGCATCGGCGACGAGCTGACGCTGGTGTTCGAACAGATCCCCATGCAGCCGCAGGTGCCGGTGAAGGTGTCGCGCCGGGCCACCCTGGGCTTCGTCGTCGAGGGCGAGATCCCCGCCACCGTGATGAACGTCGCCGCCCCGCCCGCCACCGCCGTCCGCCGCATGGCGGGCTGAACGAAAGAGAATCGGGGGGTTGCGCCCCCGGCGCGGCGGACCGAAATTGGCCTGCGGTGGAGTATCAATCGCTGACGGCACAGTCAGTCTGGTCGTCGCGGCAATCGTCGCGAGACCCCGATGAAGCGGAGCGGCCCAAGCATCGACGCTGGGACGGGCGACGCTGGCTCATCATGGTCGTCGAGGACGACGACGCGCTCAGCGAGGCGTCGCGCAGCGTCCTGGAAGACCAGGAGTACGACGTGATCAGCGCGGAGGACGGGAAGGCGGCCCTGAAGCGGCTGCAGACCGGCCCTATCCCCGACCTGATCGTGCTGGACCTGCGGATGCCGATCATGGACGGCTGGGAGTTCCGGGCCCGACAGAAGAACGATCCGCGGCTGAAGTCCATCCCCATCGTCGCTTGCTCGGCCGACGCCAGCCCGCAGGCGGTGGCCATCTCGGCCGACGCCTATCTGAAGAAGCCCTTCGACAGCGCGGTGCTGGTGACGACGGTGGCTCGTGTGCTGCACGCGCAGGAGCTGAAGCAGATGTCCCAGCGGCTGGAGTCCGCCGAGCGGCTCGCCTCGCTGGGCCGGCTGGCCGCCGGCGTGGGGCACGAGATCAACAACCCGCTGGCCTTCGTGATGATGAACGTCAGCATGGCGGTGAAGCGCCTGACCGAGCTGCGCGAGGCGTCGGCGACCGCGCCCCGCAAAGAAGCCGCCGCCCCCAGCGAGCTGACCGTGGAAGACGTCGTCCCCGACGTCATCGAGATGCTGACCGAGTCGGAGATGGGGCTGGAGCGGATCAGACAGACGGTGGGGCGGCTGCAGAAGCTGTCGCGCGACAGCCAGAACCGCCACGAGCCCTTCGATCTGCAGGTCGCCATCGACCAGTCCGTGGCGATGGCCTGGACGCAGATCCAGCACCGGGCCCGGTTCACGAAGGAGTACCGGCGGCGCCGCACCGTCGTGAACGGCGACGCGGTGGCGATCGGTCAGGTGTTCCTGAACCTGCTGGTGAACGCCGCCCAGGCCATCCCCGACGGTGATGCCGACAACAACCAGATCAGCGTCACCATCGACGTGGTGGAGCACGACGTCCTGGTCACCATCCGCGACACGGGGGCCGGCATCGCCGCCGAGCACCTGCCGCACATCTTCGAGCCGTTCTACACCACGAAGCCCGTGGGCAGCGGCACCGGCCTGGGCCTGGCCATCGCGCGACAGACGGTGACGGACCACCATGGCCGCATCGAGTTCGACAGCAAGCCGGGCACGGGCACCACGGTCCGCGTCTACCTGCCGTTCATAGAAGCGCTGAACGCGCCCCGCGACGTGACGCCGACGCCGGAGCCCTTCACGGCGGCGCCCGTCCAGGCCGCGCCCCGGGCCCAGCGCTCGCGCGTGCTGGTCATCGACGATGAGCCCATGATCGGCCGCGTGATCCAGAGCGCGCTGAAGAGCGAGCACGAGGTGGTGGTGGAGACGCGCGCCGCGGACGCGCTGGCGCGGCTGGACGCCGGCGAATCCTTCGATCTGATCTTGTGCGATCTGACCATGCCGAACATCACCGGCCCGGACGTGTTCAACATCGTGTCGAAGCGCTGGCCCGAGCTGGTCCCTCGCCTGATCTTCATGACCGGTGGCTCGTTCACCGACTCGACGCGCGCGTTCGTGGACACCACCAGCGCCACCATCCTGGCCAAGCCGTTCACCGTGGAGGACCTGCGCAAGCTGGCCCGCGCCCGGACGGCGCCCACCGCCTCGTAGATCGGCGCCGCGACCTGTCGACGGGCGCGGTGCGCCTGTTAGATTGCGTCCATGTCCACTCCTCTCGGCGGTCTGTCGTCCAAGCAGTCCGCGATTTTCGTATTGCTCTCATGCTGCGCTTTCTTCTCGCTGGCCGCCCTGCCCGGCCTCGCCGGGTGTTCGCACAGTCCCTCCAGCAGCGGCAGCGGCGGCGACGACGGCACCGCCACCGGCGGCGTGGGCGGGGCCTACCCGGCCGGCACGGGGAACACCGCCGGCGCGCTGGGCAACGGGGGCGCGGGCGGCGCGCGGGCCTTCCCCTCGCAGTCCTGCCTGGACCAGGCCAGCGCGCTGGTGGCCATGATGACCAGCGAGGAGAAGATCGGTCAGCTGCAACAGATCGAGCGGGTCGACGCCACCGCGGCGGACATCACGAAGTACGGCCTGGGCTCGATCTACAGCCAGGGCAGCTCGGTCCCCACGCCCAACAACCCGGGTGCCTGGGCCGACATGATCGACGGTTACCGCAAGGCCGCCTTCGCCAGCCGTCTGAAGATCCCGGTCATCTACGGGCTGGACGTGGTCCACGGCGCCGGGCCAGTCTACGGCGCGACGATCTTCCCGCACAACATCGGCCTGGGCGCCACGCGCGACCCGGCGCTGGTCGAGCAGGTGGCGGCCGCGGTAGCCGAGGAGGCCGCCGGTGTGGGCGCCGACTTCCCGTTCGCGCCGGTGGTGGCCGTGGCGCGCGACCCGCGCTGGGGCCGCACCTACGAGTCCTTCGGCGAGACCACCGACCTGGTGTCCGCCATGGGCGTCGCCTACACGAACGGCCTGCAGAAGCGCGGCGGTCCCTTGACCGTCGTGGCCAACGCCAAGCACTACGTCGGCGACGGCGGCACGAAGGACGGCAAGAACCAGGGCGACACCTCGGGCGACGAGGCGTCGCTGCGGGCGCTGTTCCTGCCGCCTTACCAGGCCGCCGTGGGCGCGGGCGTCGGCTCGATCATGGCGTCCTACAGCAGCTGGCAGGGCGTCCCCATGCACATGAACACGTCGATGATCACGGGCGTGCTGAAGGGCGACCTGGGCTTCGCCGGCTTCGTGAGCTCGGACTACAACGCCTGCTTCATGGCTCCCGTCACCGTGGCCGGCTGCCTGAACGCCGGCGTCGACATGCTGATGACGTTCCAGCACAGCGCCTCGCAGTTCCAGAGCATGGTCAGCGCGCTGGTCCCCGGCACGGTGCCGCAGGAGCGCATCGACGACGCTGCCCGCCGCATCCTGGTCACCAAGTGCGAGATGGGCCTGCTGGACGGCGCCCTGCACCTGGTCGACCGCACGCTGACCGCGAAGGTCGGCTCGGCCGAGCATCGCGCCATCGCCCGCCAGGCGGTGGCCCAGTCGCTGGTGGTGCTGAAGAACGACGGCGGCGTGCTGCCGCTGTCGAAGGACGTGCCGGGCATCGCGCTGGGCGGCAAGACGGGCGACAACATCGGCAACCAGTGCGGCGGCTGGACGGTGATGTGGCAGGGCATGAGCGGCAACGTCACCAGCGGTGGCACCACCGTGCGCCAGGCGCTGGAATCGGTGGTGACCTCCAGCCGGGTCTTCTACGCGCTGGACGGCAGCGCGAACGGCAGCGGCAAGGCCACGGTGGGCATCGCGGTCATTGGCGAGACGCCCTACTCCGAGACCTGCGGGGACATCCCCCCGCCTTCCAATCAACAGCTCTGCATCAAGCGGCCCTCCACGCTGTCGCTGGACAGCGACGACGTGAAGGTCGTGCAGAAGATGCACGACGCCGGCCTGAAGACGGTGGTGGTGCTGGTGGCCGGGCGCCCGTTGATCATCGATTCCATCCTGCGCATCGCGGACGCCATCGTGGTGGCGTGGCTGCCCGGCACCGAGGGCGCCGGCATCACCGACGTCCTGTTCGGCGACGTGCACCCCAGCGGTCACCTGCCCCGCACCTGGCCGCGCAGCCAGTCGCAGCTTCCCATGAACGTGGGCGACGCCAACTACGACCCGCAGTATCCGTACGCCTACGGCCTGACGTACTGACGTCGGGGCGCCGGCGGGGTCAGGCCGCTGGCCTTGGCGGTGCGATCGGTCGCCATGTAGATTGACCGCGGTCGAGCCATGACGTCGCCCGCGCCTCGCTGCTGGGGAATGCTTCGCTTCGCCGCGCCGGTGTGCCTGGCGGCCGCAATCGCCTGCGGCGGCGGCGGCCACCCGGGCGGGGGCGCGGGCGGTGGGCCAGGCGGCAGCATGGCAGCCCCGGGCGGCGCGGGCGGCACCGGTCAGGCAGGCGGTGCGGCTGGCGCCGGGGGCGGGCCGGGCGGGGGCGCAGCCGGCGGGGCCGGCGGCGCCGTCGACCCGTTCGCCGCCTGCGTGTGGGATCTCGGCTCGGGGACGACCATGGCAGGGCCGCCGCCCACCACGAACGACTCGGCCGATCTGTCCGGGGCGGTGCTGGGCGACATCGCCTTCGCGCCGTCGACCATGCGCAAGGCGATCCCCGTGCACGTCGCCACCAGCTTGAGCGGCTTCGTGGTGGGACCGATGGCCTATGTCACGCGCAACGATCCCACCACCGAGGCGCTGTCGCTGACGCTGCCCGTACAGAATCACTCGGCCGACGTGCGGTGCTTCGTGCGGGCCGCAGCCTTCACCTGGCGCGATGCCACCGGAAAGGCCTTGAACGACCCCACGACCTTCGCCTACGTCCAGGGCTCCGTGGGGTTGACGGCCGGCGGCACGTACACGGACACCTGCCTGGGACCGCAGGAGTCCGGTTACTTCCTGGACGCCGGCACGCCCGCGGGCGGCGACGCCCTGTACACCGCGCTGACCTCGATCGACCTGTCGCTGGATTCGACGACCACCGGGGTGGTCGCCGGTTCGGTCAGGCCGTATCGATACGACGTGGGCCACTGCCCCATGCCCGAGCCGCGCCGATCCCTGCGCGTGTGGGCCCGCAACGACGGCCAGAGCTACGTCCGGGTGGCCACTGACGGCCTGGCGCTGGACCCGGCCGTCCTGCTCGACGAGCAGGGCGTCCCCGCCGGCTGGACCTACCTGTCCCGTGACGTCGCCACCGTGGTGGACGTGGGACAGACCACCCAGATGGTCGGCAACCTGGGCGGCAGCTTCTCGCTGTCGCGGGCGGCGCTGTTCTTCTCGTTCGACGGCCCGCCGGTCCCGGGTGTGCTCGCCGCGTGGCGGCCCATGCCGGCGTTGCCGCTGGTGACGGCCGAGGACAGCGCGCTGGCCCAGGTGCGTCAGGCGCGGGCCGCCGGCCGCGCCCGCTGGCAGGCGATGATGGCCGGAGCCCCGCACGGGGCCCGGTGACAGCATGCCCCGGTCGCCTCGAGACGACGCGGATGCCCGCGCCTTCCAGCAGGCCATGGCGGACGCCCGCGCGCTGCCGGGCCCGCGCCGTCTGCCCGTCACGCATGCGCCCACGGCGGGGGCAGCGCCCCGGCGGAGCGGCTCGGTGGCGGCGAGCTCATCGGCCGCAGACTTGCCTGCCGCGGACCACAGCACCACCAAGCTGGTGATCGAGGAAGCTGGCGAGCTGTGGTCGGCGCGCGCCGACGGCATCGATCGGCGGTTCACCCGCAGGCTCGCCTCCGGCAAGCTGGAGATCGAGGCCCGCCTCGATCTCCACGGCCGCTCGCGCAACGAATCGGCGCGGGCCCTGGAGCGGTTCATCGCCCTGGCCCGAGCCGCCGGCCATCGCTGCCTGCTGGTGATTCACGGCCGCGGGCTGCACTCCGGCGCCGACGGCCCCGCGCTGCGCGAGACCGTGCGCCGCGCGCTGACCGATGGCCCTCACGCCGGGCACGTGCTCGCCTGTGTCACCGCGCCCCCGGCTCTGGGGGGGACCGGCGCGACGATCGTCTGGCTGCGTCGCTGACCAGCCCGAAACACGATGCGTGGGATGCGTCCGCCGGCGCGCTTGCCGTATTTCTCGGGGGCGGTATAGATTGCCGGTCTGAACGGAATAACAGGGAGACAACAGCAAATGACCCGCATCGCCATCAATGGTTTCGGTCGCATCGGACGGCTCGTTTTCCGGGCCCTCTACACGCAGGGCCTGTTCGGCAAGGAGGTCGAGGTGGTCGCGGTCGGTGACATCGTCCCGGCCGACAACCTCGCTTACCTGCTGAAGTACGACTCCATCCAGGGCAAGTTCGAGGGGACCGTCACGTCGAAGAAGTCGTCGCCCGACAAGGCCGACGACGACGTGCTGGTGGTCGACGGCAAAGAGGTGAAGGTCGTCAGCGCCAAGACGCCGGCCGAGCTGCCGTGGAAGGCGCTGGGCGTCGACTACGTCATCGAGTCGACGGGCCTGTTCACCGAGGCCGAGAAGGCGAAGGGCCACATCGCCGCCGGCGCCAAGAAGGTCATGATCTCTGCGCCCGGCAAGAACGAGGACATCACCATCGTGATGGGCGTCAACCACGAGAACTACGACCCGGCCAAGCACAACATCGTGTCGAACGCGTCGTGCACCACGAACTGCCTGGCGCCCGTCGTTCACGTCGTCCTGAAGGAGGGATTCGGTCTGGCCGAGGGTCTGATGACGACCGTGCACAGCTACACGGCGACGCAGAAGACGGTGGACGGCCCCTCGAAGAAGGACTGGAAGGGCGGCCGCAGCG
>Ga0105237_10001107_pt1 | contig 36103 bp, 37 predicted proteins | sample KBSC24metaG_FD_81520 | JGI IMG/M metagenome (GOLD analysis project Ga0105237, IMG submission 81520) | Corn rhizosphere microbial communities from Kellogg Biological Station, Michigan, USA - KBS C2-4 metaG | ecosystem: Host-associated > Plants > Roots > Rhizosphere > Soil | place: Michigan, USA...
CGATAGGCCATAATAAAATTCGGCGAACCGATTGGCTCGCCGATGTAAAATTATGACAGAAACTGATCTGCTTAATAGACTTTTTTTGGACAGTCGTAGATAGCCTTGCTCCTCTTATAGGATTGATAGGTTTGAGAGTGGCGGCCGGTACTAAATCCAATGATCACGCGTATGCCCGAAAGATAGTACCAGTCCTTTGTTTTGGCATTGCCTCGTACGGAGCCATCGGGAGGATAGGATGCACCGCCTTTCAGCTCGCCTCCACGATAGGCCATTTTCACGGCATCCGGTCCCTTGGCCGCCAGCAGCGTGGCCTGATCGACATATGTGGTGCTGACATCGTCCAGATAGTCGGTGAAAAGCTTGCGCAGGCCTATCTCGTAGGCGATGACTACATTGTCCGTCACCCGCAGCTTTATACCGCCGCCAAAGGGGATGGCCATCTGGAAAAAATTATAGGGCTTTCTGTTGGGATAGGCCGCCAGCCCCTCTCCTTCCGTGCTCAATTGACGGAGATAAAGCTTATGGCCAAGACTATCGTAAGCAAATGGATTGAAATGATATATAGCAGCGCCGGCAAATGCATAAGGTGTCCATTTCTTTTCATTCAGGTCCAGCAGGTTGTATTCCAGCAGGAGATTTCCTTCATAGATGCGGCTCTGAAAGCTGAGGTTCCGGGCCCTAACCGTGGCCTTGTCGCTATAGGCATCGGAAGCGCCGACCTTTCCATAGCTGCCATTCCCAAGGATAGAAAAATGTGGGCTGAGATCATATTGCAGACCGAGAGTAACCGCCCCATGGGCCTGTTGAGTGGTGTAAGGCTTGCTCTGAAGATCACCGATGTAGTTGGAGAAACCTCCCATTAAATTGACATGCCATTGGGCTTGGACTAAAGCAGGGGACAACATTCCCAGTAACAAGAACTTTTTCATTCTTTGCTTGATTTTGTGAAAAACTCCGGATGAATGGACGATAAAAGGCGGTTTTGCGAAAGGAATACGGATCGTGGGTCTGTCAGATACTAAGACTGGGTAGATTTAGACCAATAGATATGTCGATTTTAAGAAGATCCTATGTAGAACGCAAGTATTGAGCCAATTATTGAAAATACTAAAAAAATGAGGCAAAAACGAATTGGTGGTAAAAACCCGGATATTTTTCGCTAAAAAAAGAATTTTTCTATTACCTTTGCACCCCCTGGAACTGTACAATTTCCGTGTAATTCAAGGAAATAGGTTCCGAACAGACCTTGGTCTGTTTCCGGGAATTCTCGGGACGTAGCGCAGCCCGGTAGCGCACTTGCATGGGGTGCAAGGGGTCGCTGGTTCGAATCCAGTCGTCCCGACGAACATAAAGAGCAGAGCCTCCGCATCGCGGAGGTTTTTGCTTTTGAGGAGGACGCGTCGAGCTCGCTCGAAAGCGGACGGTGATGAAAGCAAAAAAGCCCGGAGGGTTCTGCTCTTTGTGTTCAGGCCTCCCCTGTTGGGATCACCGGAAGGCGGAGCCTGGAGGTAATCCAGTCGTCCCGACGAACAAGAAGCCCGCATCGAAAAGCTGCGGGTTTTGTTCCTTTCCGGGCATTTATCCTCAATGAAACGGCAGCAAAAGCACTCGGCTTCAGCCGGCCTGCCGACGCAGTCGGGAAGCCGGTGAGCTCCGGCTTCGGTGGTGTTCTTGGTCCTGTCGTCGGCATCGTGAAGGATTTTCATTCGGTGAACCTGCATGAGAAGATACAACCCTTCTTCTTCACTACACAAAGTGGCGCGGGTGCTCTGCTCAGCGTAAAACTCGCCAGTACGGATCAATCGGCTGGTACCGTGAAAGAGCTGCTCCACAAAATGGAGATGACCTTTATAAAAGTTTACCCTAACAACCAATTCCAGTCCCGCTTCTTCGACGAATCCATTGCGAAGCTCTACGAACGCGAGCAAAAGACCGCGCAGATCATGAACCTCGCCATGGGCATCGCCATATTCATCTCCTGTATGGGTCTTTTCGGTCTCGCTGCATTCACGGCCAACCAACGCACCCGGGAGATCGGCATCCGCAAGGTGTTGGGGGCAGGTGTCCCCCATCTCGTGACTCTCCTCTCGCGGGAATTCATCGTACTGGTACTGCTGTCGACCCTCATTGCTGCGCCGGTCGCCGGTTGGGGCATGCACCAATGGCTGCAGGGCTTTGCCTATCGGACAACGATGCCCTGGTGGATTTATATGCTGGGCGGATTTGCCGCGACAATTATTGCGCTGCTGACTGTTAGTTTCCAGGCCATTCGGGCGGCCAGAGCTAACCCGGTGGATAGTCTGAAGGCGGAATGATAATAATTGCAAGATTAATGCCAGTTCATATGCATTGATTATCGGATCAAATATTGGCCCTCCGGCATCAACGCCATCACAGGAACCAACTCCAGGTGCTTCACCATACCAGCCGTTGCCTTCTTATATTCCAAAAAATGAGAGGTCTGCAAATGCGCCCGATACGCCGCCGTGTCCGCGTATATCTCCAGGATGGTGATATGCGTCGGTCGATCCTTATCAGCTACCGCGTACAGCATTAGCACGCCTGGTTCCAATCTTAAAGCTGTCTCGATACCCTTTTTCAAAAATCGGGCGTAGGGTTCCAGTTGAGTCGAATCAATCTCCAGTTTCGCCAACTGCATGACCCTCGTGCTCTGTGCGCCGGCGCCAACTCCTGAAAACAAAAAGCTAACGGCGATCAATACGCACTTGAAAAATGATTTGTTGCTGCTCATAGCCATGATATTTAGATTCTTTCAAGGTGCAGGCGTAGCCTTCACTTGTCTTTTTCATCCCGATCAGCTCAGCTTCTTTTGTTATTGACATATTCTTTTTTGCTTATTCTTTTCTTTGCCATATTTATTTTCGATCTGGCATACTCAAAAATAATAAAGATTGTATATATTTGACCATACCACCCCAACCTTTCATCACCCATGCCCCTATACCGTATAGCACTCTATGGCATCATTGCGTTTACGCTTCTTATTCTTGCCGACAGCTTCCTATTACCCCAGACAAAAGAACAGGATATCTACAAAACCAGCAGCTTTATTAAAGGTCGTGACAGGGGAAATCGCCCATACACCATCGAATTTCTCGTTATGCAAAGCGGTCATCGGTACCTGTTACCCGAACACGGCGTTGTCCCGTTGAAGGAAAACGACACCGTCATCGTCGGACTTACCGGACTCTTCAAGCGACCGGCCAGTATAAGATGGCGTGAGGACGATACCTATCATGATGCCGACATCCGGGTGTACAGCAACAATGCCCCATTGCTTGCAGGCCCTGTAGCCGCCCTGCTATTCCCTTTTCTTATGCTATTGACGCCCTCGCGTCTGGGCAGCAGACAGCGTTGGTGGTGGCTGATCGTGTCGATGGCCCTGGCCGCCATGAATGTATGGCTATATTGGTGGTAAAAATGACTGCAATGACATCCATAGTTTATTATACAGGGATTATCTCTCTTGCATTGATAGTCTCCCCCACGCTTACCTATGCCCAGACCAGTTTCTCACCGGCACAAAAAGCATTAGCTCACTTCAACAAGTACAAACCTATTATAGAAAAAAAGAACCGCTCCATTGTCGAAAATCCCAAGATCGCAGTAGGCGATATCGACGGAGATGGCAAGGACGATTGTATCATCTCTTTTATCATGACATCAAAAGATGGAGGTAATGCAATTATTGGAACAGGCGCTGCCATATATTTGAATACAGGCACAGACATGAAGGTAGTGGGAGCATTCCCTCACTTTAAGTTCTGTTTCTACCCGGACCATATCAGAAATCAGGTGATCTATGCTAAAGAATATGAATGTTCGCCGCCGTATATGCATATTATACGAGAGAGGAAATTTATATACAAAGAAGGAGAAATAAGATTGATCCCATGAACATGGGAACCCTGCTGAACACGTATACGCAGGTCGCGCAGGTCATAAAGAAGTAGGGTCGTCCAGCCAATTCACCGAATTTAAAAGGCAATCTCTCCCGTATTGCATAAATTAGTATAAAATAGCCTTCTATATGAAAATAAATAAAGAAGATGTCAAACAGGAAGTATTCGACCTGTATGACGACTACGCCCACAACAGACTCACCCGGCGCGACTTTATGGAAAAGCTTTCCCTCTACGCAGTAGGCACCCTCACAGTACCGGCCCTGATGAGCTTCCTCATGCCCGATTATAAGAACACGCTTCAGGTGGCGGCAGATGATCCCCGCCTGAAATCCGAATACGTCAATTACAAATCCGAGAAAGGCGGCGGGACGATCAAGGCCCTGCTCTCCCAGCCTGTCGATGCCAAAAAGAAGCTGGGCGGCATCGTAGTGGTCCACGAAAACCGTGGATTGAACCCCTATATCGAGGACGTAGGCAGAAGAGCGGCGCTGGCAGGTTTTATTTCCATCGCCCCTGACGCTTTGACCCCTTTGGGCGGCTATCCGGGCAATGACGACAAGGGCCGTGAATTGCAGAGCAAAAGGGACAGGAATGAAATGCTGGAAGATTTCATTGCCGCCTTTGACTATCTGAAAACGCATCCCGACTGCAACGGCAAAATAGGCGTGGTAGGCTTTTGCTTTGGCGGCTGGATCGCCAATATGATGGCAGTCCGGATCCCCGACCTGGCTGCCGCTGTTCCATTCTATGGTGCGCAACCTTCAAAAGAGCAGGTCGCACAGATAAAAGCGCCGCTACTCATACATTATGCCGGACTCGACACGCACGTTAATGAAGGATGGCCGGCGTATGAGGAGGCTTTGAAAGAAAATAAAAAAGAATACACCGCATATATCTACCCAGACGTAAACCATGGATTCCACAACGACACAACACCCCGTTATGACAAGGCGGCGGCAGAGCTGGCCTGGCAGCGGACCATCGATTTCTTCAAGGAAAAATTAAGCTGAGATCATTGCATAGGTTCAGGCCTGGGATGCAGCGGCTCGTATACTCCCAGCTTCCCTCCACCGGGCAGGGTCAGGTAGGTGAGATGTCCCCAACGCTCATGCTGCACAGGGTCACAAGGGATCCTGGCATCAGTCATTTGCTGTACAAATTGCTGGATATTGTCACATAGAAGATACAGTTCCATCGCACCGCTGCTGTCAGCCGGGTGGACGGCTATTTCCGAAGGCGGCAGGCCAAAGATCAGCCATCCATGCCCCACATCAACATTCGTGAGATTAAGTACATTCAGTAGGAAATCCCTGTCGGCTTCCGGGTTGGAGCTGTATAAAATGGTGTGTGCGCCGGTGATCATAAAAGATAAATTTTATTCTGTCCGCAAACTATGTACAGGATTTGACAAGGCAGCCCTGACAGCCTGAAAGCCTATCGTCACGAGTGCGATCACCAGAGCGATGACCCCTGACAGCACAAATACCAGCCAGTGGATATGGATGCGGTAAGCAAAATCCTTCAACCAGCTATTCATCAGCCACCATCCCAATGGCCATGCAATAAAGTTGGCCATTAATATCAGCCGGATAAAATCTTTCGTAAGCAAAAGAACGACATCCCGCACACTGGCTCCCAACACCTTCCGCACACCTATTTCCTTGGTACGCTGTCTCACCATAAAGGCAACCAGCGCCAGCAATCCAGTACAAGCAATAAAGATAGCGAGAAAAGAAAATACCCCGAAAATTACCCCAAACTGTATCTCACTCCTATACTGCCGGTTGAACGTCGCATCGAGGAAAGAGAACTCAAAAGGATTGCCCTTGAAATTATTTGACCAGGCTGTTTGAATATGAGCAATAGTCTGATCCATCCGGGCTGTTTTTAATTTCACCAGGTAATACTCAAACTCCCGCAGATCCCCTGTGTCGAATTGAAAGGCGGAGGGTGTCTGCTCCTGCTGGAGGGCTAATTGATGGAAGTCGTTGACGACCCCTATGATAGTGAAGCTGGCGCGATCTGCCTGCAGTTCCTTTCCCACGGCGCTCTCCGCGTCCGGGAAGCCGAGAAGCCTGACCGCAGATTCTGTAAGTATCACTCCGCTGCCATCCGTCTTGAGCTCGGGTGAGAAATTCCGGCCCGCCAATATATGAAATCCCAGGGCAGGTATATAGTCCTCGTTGATCAGGGTCGTATTGATGGGCACATGCATACCCGAAGTGGAATTCTTTTGTATATAATTCGACGGCCACCTGATCTCCTTACCAGGTTTTTCATCCGACATGGCCACGGCCTCTATGCCTGGGTCCGTTTTGAGCTCGTCTCTGAATCGCTGTACCAGCAGATTATGCGTCTTACGCGCCGTATCCCAGCGGCCCGGCCGGTCCAGTACCAGCACCTGGTTCACCTTTATCCCTATATTTTGATGAAGCATATAATGCACCTGCTGATAAACGATAAAAGTACCGATGATCAGCAGGATGGAAAGGGAGAATTGAAAGACAACCAGCGACTTCCTAAAGGTCAATCCCTTTCCGACGGCGCCGAATTTGCCCTTTAGAATGGACACAGGCTTGAAGGAAGAAAGAAAAAAAGCAGGATACAATCCGGAAAGGAAGCTGCCGGCCATCAAAAAAAACAGGAAAAGAAGTCCGTAAGTATTGGTCAGCAGAACAGACAAAGGTAAATGAATGGACAAAAGGTCATAAAGAAAGGGCCGTACGATATAAACAAGTAGCAGCGCAAGAAAAAAGCTTGCCAAATTAAGGCTGAATGATTCAATAAGGAATTGCCGGATCAGCCTGGCCCGGTCCGATCCAAGCACTTTTCGTATGCCGATCTCCTTGGCACGGTTCACCGCGCTGACAGTAGCCAGATTGATGTAGTTGACCCAGGCTATTGTTATGATAAAAAAAGCGATGACCATCAAAAAACCGACGGCTTTTTCATGCACGGTAGGTTCCGGCTCGTCCTGCCTTCCGGAGCTTAGATGTATCTTTTCAAGCGGCTGCAAGGACAACCTGCTTTCCTGATGAAGGGCCGTTTCACCGGGAATATGTTTTTGGACAAATAACGGAAGCTTGGCCTCCAATGATCCGGGATCGACGTCGGGACGCAGCTGCACATAAGTATAAAAGTCTTTTTTCTGCCAGTCATATTCATATCGCACAGCCCCTCTGCTCCTGTTGTACAAGGTCGAATAAGAAATGAGCACATTGAATTTCAAATGTGAATTCTCCGGGATATCCTTGAACACGCCGGTGATCCTGCATAGTTCGGCATTGCGGTCGTCGTCCGTCATTTGGATGGATCTTCCCATGGCATCCCGAACGCCATTTTCGCCAAAAAGCTTTCGTGCGATGGACTCTGAGATCACCACGGTATAAGGCTGCGCAAGAGCAGATACTGGAGCCCCTTGTAAAAAAGGAAAAGAGAACATCGTCAGAAAGGACGAGTCGACATACAGGAACTTTGTCTCTTTGAAATAGATATTGTTATAGCTGAATACACAATTGTTCTTATATCCCATATTGTACAGCCGGGCCTGATCCAGTATCTCAGGGAAATCCTTTTTCAAGGCAGGTCCAACCGCTGCATAATTCTCCGCACTGTGAATGGTCAGCCGGTTGTTCTCAAAAAGATCCAGGTTGACCCTGTAAATAGATCGCTTAGAAGAATTGAATCCATCATAACCCAGCTGAAAGGATACATAGCTGAGCAGCAAAATGGAGCTGGCGATCCCAATGGCAAGCCCTCCAATATTGATCGCGGTGGTGCTCTTATTCTTCCACAGATTCCGCCAGGCTATCTTTACATAGTGGATGATCATGACGAGATGCTATTTGCCCTTAGATCACCAATAGGATACCAATTTTTCTACAGCCTGACTGTCAAATCATTACAGCCTGCATTCGGATGACATCTGTCCGGTGCTGATACAACAGCTGTCTGCTTTAATGCTATTGATCCAGCTTCTTTAGCTCCTGTTTCAGCTGATCCAGACTCAGGCTCTTCCAGTCCAGGTCATAAGAATCTTCGCTGATGATTATCTCTTTCATGGCCAGCAATGGCTGCCCATTCTCATACTTTATGGCGACGATCACTGCTCTTTCCCCTTTGGGAATACCCTGGAACTCATACCTGCCGTCTCGCCTGTTAGGAGGAAGCACACCCGCCTGTCCTTGAATACCATTTTGCAATCGATGTTGGTCTGCACCTCGATATTTACTCTTACGGTCACTATCTTACGTGTGGGAAAGGCGGCAAAACAGTCTATGTTCCTCCATCCGAGACCCGAAACATTGTATATATAGTATTGGAGGTCATCGAAAGATATTTTCTTTTTCATATAATCCAGCTCGATCTTCCGTGTCCTGATCTTTCTCAGCGTGTCCCTCAGCTGGGATATAGTGGTAAGCTTAAAACTGTCAAGCAACGGTTGATTGATCGCCTTCATCAGACTGTCCACATTATCCACTCCATACTGCTTAAATAGCTTCTCCAGCGCCTGGCAACTCGGGATCACGGCCTTATCGATCGGTGGAGGTACCGATAGGTTCTTCTGACACTTCCTGAACTCCCTGTTCCTGCTCCTTTCCTCCTGGTTGAAAACCCCTTTTACAGCCTTCCCGATACGTCCGATCCTGCAGAAGAAAAATCGACAGCGCTGACAATCGATGTTCTTCTTTATGCAACAACACCACCAATTCATGCATAGATCTAGCTCCCGCAATGTAAAATTGGACAGCTTCGAATCATCATCCGCCTTCCAATTCATGACACTGTCACCTGCTCTATGCCCCTCGAATACCTTGGCGCCGGCATTGATCGTATCCGTCGGTATGAACACCACCATGTCCTTGCCTTTCTGCAGATCAAGCTTCTTTCCATTGCAGTCGACGGCCTCCGTATAGATCATCCCCTGCGTCTCCAGGATACGACCGTCGGACGTGGTTGAAAGATCATCCATGATCATGTCGGAATACAAAAAGTCTTCCCGGACATGAAAAGAGACACACCCGCTATCACAGCCTGGCGACACAACAAACGAACCGGCCTTAATATACATCACGGTACCTCTGTTACATCTTATGACTGTGTCCCGATAGGGGTTGATACAGAATTTTTGTAGTGGTGTTCCAATTTGCTGATAAAACCCGGCAATATCAGGCAGCGACTCCTGGTCCGAGGCGACAGGCGTAACAAGCTGCGGCCTGGAGAAATGTATCTCAACGCGTCTGTTCCTCCTCCTACCCTCCGGGGTCCTGTTGTCCGCCGCCGGCCTGTCCGGCCCCCAGGCTTGTACAATAATATCTCCCCACCCAATGCCTTGCCGCACCAGCCATCTTTTTACAGCCATAGCCCTCTTCAATGACAGCAGCTTGTTCCGGGCGTAGTTACCCATACTGTCGGAATGCCCCTCGATAAGCACAAACAAAGGACTGTCAATACCCGCATGGCCAGTATACTGCTTTAATCCCCGCACGTCGGATGGACGGATATGGTATTGCCCCGAATGAAATAAAATAGAGCTGGAAGGAATGGTATCCTGCGCCCGCCCGGTAAAACACAGGCAAAGAGCTATCAGGGCGAGAAGGGTCATAGGTAGGTGTCGGTTCATATAGTCATGTCGGTTAGCCATACCATCATACGAGCATACCAAAAAAATCGTTGCCACTCCAACACCAACAGGACTTGGAAAATTGAAATTATTTATTTTACTTTGTATTTCAAAGCGCTTTTAAACACAGATTATGTACCGGCTTCATAAAAGATATTTATTGCTCAGCATCCTGCTTTTGATCATGGAGATCCTCATAGCAGCCTGTCTCAACGACAGCATTATCCGCCCATACGGCGGTGATTTTCTGGTGGTCATCCTGATCTACTGCATCATAAGAAGTTTTTTGAATATATCCGTTCTGCGGACGGCACTCATCGTCCTGCTGATATCCTATATAGTAGAGATCACCCAGTATTTCAGACTGGCTGACATGCTTGGCGTCAGATCACGCGTGCTCCGTATCCTGATGGGGAGCTATTTCACCTGGAATGACATCCTGTCCTATACCCTGGGAATAATATTTGTTATACTGCTGGAAGGCATCGTCAGCTGGTACAAACAAAGATCACCCGCAACATGAGCACACCTTTTGTACATAGCGACTCCATCGTGAGAAAGATATGGGGCAATGCAGACACGGTGCTCCTGATCTTCGCCGGCTCTGCCGCGGAATTTCCGTTGAACAGGGCGGTGGACTGGCTGTATTTCACAGGCCGTCTGCCATCGGATCCTCTCGGCAGATTGTTCTCCACAGTGCAATATGCCCAACTCATCGTTTTTGCGGAAAACGACAACGCGCTGGCAGCCATCGATAAGATCACAGCCATTCATAAAGATGTGGAAGCAGCCCGTAAGGACAGGATACCCGATACGGCTTACCTGGATGTGTTATTCATGCTGATCGATTATTCCATCCGGAGCGCGGCGCTGCTAGGCCATATGCTGACAGAGTCAGAGAAGATGGAGGTATTTGACGTATTCCACCGGGTGGGAGCACGAATGGGACTAAAAGGCCTCCCCTATGACTATCCGCATTGGCAGCGCATGCGGGCAGGCTATCTGCGAACCAACCTGGTCCGGAGCACATTTACGTACGATCTTTACCGGCAGTACAAACGGCACCTGGGCGCGTTCCGCTATTATCTCCTCCGGCATATACAGTCCCTGCTGGTCCCGAAGAGAGTCCGTCAATTACTCTCATTGCCACGGCTGCCTTTATTTTATCCGGTGCTATGGCTATACAGGATCTCACGGTTGTTAAAATTCGACGGGCTCATAAAAGCATTGGTCCTCCCGGCTGCCTATAAAGTCCAGATCGCAGGTCTCGACAGGTCTTAAAATATTTTGTCCCGAATTCCCCTCCTGATTGTCTATTTTACACACAACAGACCAGGGACCACCCCTGTAAGTTTGTAAAAAACAAAACATATGCTGCTAAAGAACAAGAATGCCGTTATCTATGGCGGCGGCGCCTCCCTTGCCGGAGCAGTAGCCCGGACGATGGCCCGCGAAGGAGCCAATATTTTCCTGGCGGGACGCAATATAGCTTCCTTACAAAAAGTAAAAGAAGAGATCATTCAGAACGGCGGTCGTGCAGAAGCAGCAGCTGTGGACGCCCTGGATGAAAACTTGGTTCGGCAGCACCTGCGGAAGGTGGTCGACTCCACAGGCTCAGTCGACATATCATTTAACCTCATAGGCATCAACGCTGTTCAGAATATTCCGCTTATAGAAATGACCCTGCCTGAGTTTGTACAGACGATAACAGAGATCATGACTACTCAATTCCTGACCTGTACAGCAGCGGGACAGCTCATGGTCCGCCAGGGTTCAGGCGTGATCCTGTCATTGACGGCCACGCCAGGCGGCATCGGATATCCCCTCACAGGAGGCTTCGGCCCCGCCTGCGCAGCCATGGAAGGCTTTTCGAAAAACCTGGCCTCGGAGCTGGGCCCGCACGGCGTTCGCGTGGTAAACATCCGTTCAGCGGGCTCACCGGATTCACGCCCCTTTGCGCAGGCAATGCTCTCCATGCCGGATATGGTAAAGCCCATTTTAAAAAGAATGGAAGAAGATACGATGTTGAAGAAACTCCCGCTGATGGAAGACATTGCCAATACAGCATTGTTCCTTTCATCTCCGCTCGCAGCCAGGATCACAGGCGTCACCATCGATGTCACGGTCGGCACGGTCACCCAGATCAAACGGCCGCCAACGGATATAATCCCCCGGCAAAGAGCGGGCATCGTTTTGGACCCGCCCGAGCGTCAAAAGGGCTAAAGTTCCCATATCTTTGGAAAAAAAATCAGCATGACAGCATTCTTAGGCATGGGACTTTTAGGGTCCAATTTTGTCAGGGCAATGATCGATAAAGGAGGGAATGTCAACGTATGGAACAGAACTGCATCGAAGGCCGCGGCGCTGGAACAGTACGGCGCTAAATCATTCGCCAGCCCGGCTGACGCGGTAAAGGATGCCGATACCATCCACCTCACATTAAAGGACGACGCCACGGTAGACGAAGTGCTGGCACAGGCCCAGGCAGGTTTTAAGCCGGGCGCCACCATCATAGATCATACTACCACCTCCGTACCGGGAGCCATACAAAGGACCAAAACATGGAAGGAGAAAGGGTTTACCTACCTGCACGCCCCGGTTTTTATGGGGCCCCAAAATGCGCTGGAGAGCACAGGCTATATGCTGGTATCAGGAGATCAGGACGTCATCAGCCGCCTGGCGCACGCATTATCCAAAATGACGGGCAAGCTGATGAACTTCGGCCCTGAAGAAGGAAGAGCAGCTGGTATGAAGCTTGTTGGCAACTGTTTCCTCGTCGCCTTTACCACGGGCATCGCGGATACGCTGGCCCTTGCAAGATCCCTGGATATACCGGTCAGCGATATGAATACATTATTCGACTCCTGGAACCCGGGGGCGATTCTCCCCGCCCGCCTGAAAAGAATGACCAGCGGCAGCTACGATAAGCCTTCCTGGGAATTGAATATGGCGAGAAAGGATACTGGACTCTTTATACAGGCCGCGGAAAGCAGGAACATACCCTTGGCCGTGATACCGGCTATAGCGGCGGAGATGGACCGCTGGATCAGCAAAGGACATGGCAATGAGGACTGGACGGTCATCGGATCAGGAACCCTCTGATCATACGGGATACTAAATCCTACCTTTACCCTGTCCATCATAAAGTATCTCCGTCAGCTTGTCCAGCATTTTCCCCCAGGCCATCTTTGATCGTTCGACAAAATCCTCCCATCCGGATGCCATTTCGTGGGTCAGTGTCAACTCACAGCCGTCCACGATAGAGGCAATCTCTATAACAACCAGCGAGACAGGGGAGTCATCTCCTTCAATGGTCCAGGTAAAAACCAGACGACGCGGACGATCGATCTCGATGTATTCACCGGTGTGATTGACCTCTTCTCTCTGCCGACTGACAACAAAGGAAAACTTTCCCCCTACCCTGGGCTCGTTGGTGAGACGCACGATCGTTTCATCCCTGAGACCAGGGCCAAACATGAACTGGCCGATCAGGTCAGTGTCGAGCCAGGCGTCAAAAACACGCTCCGCATCTACGGAAAATAGTGCAGTTGTAACGGCATGAACAGGCAATTTTGTGGACATATTGGTCGGTTTATTGATGATATACTAACTATCATTACTATAAAAGATTCATGGGTATGCTCCACAAAATATCCCATAAGCACTCCTTCCTAAAAACAGGTAAGAGCCATCTGGATGATCCTTTCATCAAAAGGCATACGATACAGCAGCCTGACAGGAGAAGGCACGCTCAGCAGCAAGGCTTTCACCAGCCAGTAGCTAAGGGTCATTGTTTTTCTTCCTTCGCCAGGCGGATGATGTCCTTACCCTCGATGACCTTTCGCTCGTAGCCCTGTCTTACCACGCGGATCATAGCCAGCGCCAGCTCCTGCAACGTGCAAAAGCCCGATGGATAAAGCGCCCTCCCCAAAGGGAACAACCAGTTGATGTACTTGTAAAAGCTATGCGTTCGGACAAGTCCCGCTATAGGTTTTATAAACCCGGGCCGGAAGGCAAACACTTGCCGGAAAGGCAGTCGCATCAGGTCATTTTCCGTCCGCCCCTTTACCCTTGCCCATCGGCTCCGCCCCTTCTCGCTGCTGTCCGTACCGGCTCCGGAAATATAGCAAAAGCTCATATCGGGGTTCAGTCTGCTCAATGTCCTTCCTACTTCCATCGTTAGGGTATAGGTAGTTCTAAAATATTGTTCCGCCCCCATTCCCACGGAGCTGACGCCCAGACAGAAAAAACAGGCATTGTATCCGCTGAGCTGCCCCTCGATGGCGGAGAGATTGAAAAAGTCGGAATGAATGATCTCCTTTAGTTTGGGATGACTCACGCCGGAAGGTTTCCGATTGATCACCAGGACAGATTCAATGTCTGCATGCTGGAGACACATGTATAATACGCCTTCGCCTACCATGCCGGTAGCGCCCGTGATGATTGCTCTGATGGAAGATGGATACATATTATTTCACTTCCCTGTCAAATGCAGCCGTCAACACCTGTCCGTTACGCTTCACCTGTACCCAGATCCTGTAAAGCCCCGGCTGCGGGAAAGTATAGGGGAAAGTTACGGAATTATCCATTTTCATATCCCCCATCGTATCCTGGAGCATATTCATTTGACGCATCAATAGACCAGTACGTTCCTGCTCGGACATCCCTTTCAGGGTCCTGATCAGTTGATCCACGCTGTCCCTGAAACGTACTCTGTCATCATATTTATACTCCTTATCCGGCGATCCGATCCGCCGCTCCAGGTTGGCCTGGGCCGTCACGGAATAAGTGCCCACAGGATGAACATGGATATAGGAGCTGCCATCATTCTTTACAATGACCGCGTGTCCCTGCATACCCAGGTAAGGCTCCAGCTTCACCGGCTGCCTGCTGCTGTCATAGACGGCAAAGCGCAGCGTATACAACATGCCGCTCTCAAAACCACCAGCCGATCCGCTCTCCATCACCATCTCCGAACCATCCTTCATCCTTACCCCTTTGCCAGGTTTCCCGCAGACAATGGCATTATTGTCGTTCCGGTATGGATTGTCCATGAGGTTGTTGGGCAGCGCATAGGCATAGGCGTCATCTGGATCATGCGGCTCTTCCGCCGCAGAGATATCTTCCTCCATTGTCAGCGTATCCCTGATCGTTTCTGTAAACCCCGACGAGTACACGATGTCCGCAAAAGCAAGATATTTACCCTTGGGCATAGGAGGCAGATTCGCCATGAAATAGGCCGTATCCTTCCTGTCAGGATGTAGATGCGCAAAAATATCCAGACCCGGCAGCCGCATAAGGAAAAGATGCATGATCTTGCCATGATCGGGCGTCAGGTAAGATAAGGATGCCCGCCGCTGATTGTTGTCAGACGTGTCGATGGTCATTACCAAAGAATTCTCGCTGGCTTCATGATCTATCCGGAAGTTCGCATGCATAGGCCTGAACATAAAATGCTGGTACTTCTTCGCCCAGCTTCCCCACCAGGCATTGCCCCCATAGACGACCAGCGATGTCAATAATGCAGCCATGGCGAATGCCACCCTCCTGGACCTTCTTCTCCGCAAGGATAAATCCTCTCCTTCATTGGTGATGCCCTCTCCTACGCTGGCGCCGATCAGCGTCACCATCAGGATAAAAAGAAGGATACCTAATAGTACAAGGCTTACGCTTGTCGCCGCAGGCAGCTTTTTTTCCGCCGTGGAAACAGCCACAATAGGCGCCACCAGCTCTCCTTCTCCCTTGCTGCCCTTCACATGCAGCAGCACGCTGGAAGACCCGTTCTGCATCAGCCATACTATACCCGTATATGCGCCGGGTGATCCAGTCACGGGCTGAAGCACCTCTGCAGGAGGCGCACCCTCCCTGCCGGAGAAATAATAAACAGGCTGTGTGGTGATGATAGCATCCTTCCCGTTCTGTAGATAGACGGTCACTCTCGCCGTACCGGGTATTACATCCGGAGGCTTGATACTCACCAAAAGATGATAAGGCCCGGCCGCCCCTTCCATGGCGACATCCGGGCTGCCCACATGCGCCTGGCTAACCTTCATCCATAACATCAACAATAGTACAATAGCAGTTCGTTTCATCTTTTTATCAGTTGTAGCCATTGACCCCAGCGCAGGCTCAATCGGGCAGCCAGCGTTCCAATAACAATGGCGATCAGTATATCCACGGCCAGGACCCCGGGAGTGGATACGAGGAAAGGATGTATCTTATAACGGTATGGCCAGTCCGGCGGGTCGCCAAAATACCAGCTGTCCGCTCCAAAGAACCAATTACGCGCATAAGGAGATCCTATCAGCCAGCCACTCAGCGGGTATTCGACGATCAGCATCCCCAATACAAAACAAACGCTCAGCAGCAGGGCCTTCACCCATTCGTTCCCTTTCCAGCTCCACGATATCCAGTCCAGCAGCAGGGAGGGGATAAATACCAGCATAGGAAAATTGGCGGGCTGAAAATGGGTCGTATGTGTAAGAATGGGCCCCAGCTTCGGCTCGGCAGGAAATAGCTGCAGTATCCAGTTGGAAAACGCTATTATAAAAAAATAGCTCAACGCTACGGTAGTCATCCCCCATTTCATCCGCAATGCCCGGCCAAATACAGGAAGGAATAACAGGGTCGTCACTGCCGCCACGATATAAAAAAGCCCTCCGCGCATACCCCTCGTATGCAGGAATTCCGTACCTAAGGTATATATCATGGTGAGCAGGCTGGCCGCACTGACGATGAACAGGATACGCAACAAACCTTTCCTGCCCGTCCCGCCGGTATTCAGATACTTGCTGACACCCACGCAGGCCCCAAACTGCAGGAACAGCATACCCAGTCCTAACAAGGTATGAGGAGGAGAAAGGATGGTAACATCCAATCCATAGGCGCTGTGCCACCAGTCATCAAAAGGCGCCGAGGTCAGCATGGCGATAGCGCCCCAGATACAGAATAAAGCCCCCAATGAACTATAAAAAATACCCCAGACCCGCACGGTAGAGGCCTTTACAGTCTCTGTTGGACGGATACTGTTCCAGATGACCTGTATTCCGGAGAAAAGACCCGCGAAAATGGCTCCCAGGTAAATGAGTATATGTGGAGGAGAAAGGAATTTATCCCGTCCGATGCTCCGGTGCCAGGAAATATCCCATAATATACCGGTCACCGTCAGTAATGACGCCAGCGACACCGCATATAGATAAAGGGGAAGATATGCTTTCATCGTAACAGGCCGGGCGTCGGAAGCCCTGGCCGCGGAAGGAGGTAAGGACGTGGTGAGGCCGATGGACATAAGCTTAGTTTGAATGGTATAAAGAGTCGCACATACCTGTATTCCATAAATATACAAAAACCGACCACAGGTCGGTTGCCCGAAGGGCCATCATTAGCCATTTTCAGCCCGGAGGTACTTTTCGCCGGACCGGAGAGCTGAAAATAACAAAAAACCGCCTTCAAAAGAAGGCGGTCCCGTTTATATGAAAAGAGTTAATAGCTTATATACCGTTGAGTACAGAGGATTGTGCAATATATTTCCTGGAAGGATAGTAGATAAAGAAACAGCTGCCATTCTTCATCAGGGGAATGAGCTCTTCGGTGACCTCGGTGGGAATAGCAGGACAGCCAAATGTCGTCCCCATCACACCATACTTATTCAGGATCCTTTGGCTCACATAAGGAGCGCCATGGATAACGATGCTGCGCCTGTAAGCATTGTCATTAAAACCTTTGTCCAGACCATCGATACGGAGCGACAGCCCGTTGACACCATAATAGGTCTTACGCGTCACATAAAAACCAAGACTGCTCTTGCAGGACTCGTCCTGGTTCGAGAACGAGTTGGCAAACTCCTCACCGGAATTGATACCATGCGCTACAAAGGTCTTATAAAGTACTTTCTTATTGCGTACGTCGATTACATACATTCTCTCCTTGGAAGAGGACTGGCTGAAGTCACAAATGGTCAGCAGGCCAGTGTTATGCAGCACACCCTTCTTCAACAGCTTGTGATATCCCAGCCAGGCATATTCAAAAGCCTTCAGGCTCAGATCTTCGCTCCCCAGGTTCATCATATCATACATGCCAATGGCAGTATTCATTACCATATTGTATTCGGCCTTCATGGCAGCCAGACGCATAACTCTTTTGGCTTCTTCCGCTCTGGCAGCCTCAGCAGCAGCCTCAGCCTCTTCCACCCTGGCCAGCTCGGCAACCCTTGCGCACATGCTCCCGGCAGATACATTATAACGGATGATTTTCTTGATGACGTCGGCAGAATGGTAAACATTCGCACGGATGGTCGTTTCATTGTTCCCGGCTACCAGAGCGGCAGGAGCTGTCAGCACAAACAGCAGCGACAGGATCTTGAAAGTGTGAAGGATGATCTTTTTCATAAAAACGGATTTGAGATATATTTTCCAATCCGCATACCAAATCCTTAGTAATTAACTCTCAACATTTTATAAATAGACACCCGAAAAATCCCATCCCGAATTGGGAAAACTTTCTCTGTTTTAGGAAATTCCCGATTGGCGTAGCCCCAAAGAAAACAGGGATGAAAACATCCCTGATTTTACCAAACCTAACTGCCTATGAAGACTAAAAACTTTATGCGTACTTTTACTAAGGTTTTGTAGTTTATATACGACAAAAGAGGCTGATTGGATTTCATTTTTGCAAATTTTTTTATTCCCCAATGGGTATGCTAAATGCTTCCGTCTTGGGCGGCAGACACATTTCATTCGTACATACCTGATAGGTCAATGATCCTGTAACACTTGTCCTGATCCTGGACTTAAGCTTGACCACCTGGACAAAATCGACCTTATTGGCATACTGATTCGCCATGATCCCTGACGCCTCATCCTTCCATTTTTCCATGGCGCCTACTTCTTTGACCTTTCCCGTAATGCTTATCAGCGGATTGGACTTAAAATGTATCTCCGTCGGCTGAGCAACGGCATCCTTTGGCTGCTGCTGGGAATATGCATGCCACCCGGCCTCCAATTGGGCGGTCAAATGCACTTCATAGGTCCGCTCAGCAATCTTATTTGCGCTGTATTGCCATGCTATCGGGTGTAAGCTGTTCTGGGCCTGGGCGGCCCCAACCATGGAAAAGAACAGGATAGAAAAAACAATGGATTGTTTCATAAAGGGATTGCTTTATGGATATAACACGATGACCCCGGAATAGTGTGGCTATACAGGTGAGGAAAACCCGCCCCACACCACCCCTCCGGCTGATGGCATGAAGTTTTACCTCTATAGCTGTATCTAATCACCGATCATGAAGATTTCCAGATTCTTCCTTCGCATTTACGAGATCTGGCGATTCGTCGTCCAATTCTTCAAAGAGGTATTTCTCCCTCCTTATGAGTACAAAGAGATTGTCAATCAGTTCTTTCAGGTAGGCATCCGATCGTTGTCCATCATCACGCTGACGGGATTTATCACCGGCGTCGTATTTACCAAGCAATCCCGCTCCTCCCTCTCGGAATTTGGCGCTACCTCCTGGCTTCCCTCCCTCATGGCGATAGCCCTTATCCGAGCCCTGGCCCCCCTGGTGACAGCTCTTATCATCGCCGGTAAAGTAGGCTCCAACATCGGCGCAGAGCTGGGCTCCATGAAGGTCACCGAACAGATCGACGCCATGGAAGTTTCCTCGACCAACCCCTTCAAATTCCTGGTAGCCAGCCGTATCCTGGCCACTACGGTCATCGTCCCTATCCTTGCCCTCTATATGGGTTTTGTTGGGCTGATGGGCGCCTATCTCAACGTACATCACAACGAACAGACAAGCTTTACCTCCTTTTTTCAATCCGCCTTTATAAAGATATCTTTCCTGGACGTCTGGCTGCTGCTACTGAAATCTGCCGTATACGGCTTTACCATCGGCGTAGCAGGATGCTTTAACGGCTACAACGCAAGCCAGGGTACGGTAGGCGTGGGACGTGCGGCCAACACTGCCGTCGTTGTATCCATGTTCCTCATATTTATTGAAGAGATGATCATTGTTCAGCTGACAAATTATTTCAGACATGGAGGCTAACGCTGTCATATCGCTCAGGGGACTGAAAAAATCCTTTGGCAGCCTGCAGGTGCTCAAAGGGGTCGACCTTGACGTATACCAGAGCGAGAACCTGGTGATATTGGGTCGCTCTGGCAGCGGCAAATCTGTCCTCATCAAGATCATAGCCGGTCTACTCCGCCCCGACGAAGGCAGCGTTATTGTCCTGGGACAGGACACCAGGGGCCTGGATATAAGAGCATGGCAGGTCCTCCGCACCCGCATCGGATTTTCTTTTCAAAGCAGCGCCCTGTATGACGGCATGAACGTGAGAGATAACCTGGAGTTCCCGCTGGTACGCAACAAACGCCATCTCAGCAGCCGTGAGGTCGATAATGCCATCGCCAAAGTGCTGGATGACGTGGGACTATCCCAGACGCTTTATCAAATGCCGGCAGAACTCTCGGGCGGACAGAGAAAAAGGATTGGAATCGCCCGTACCCTTATCCTCCAACCGGAGATCATGCTCTATGATGAACCTACCGCCGGACTGGATCCTGTCACGAGCGTGGAAATAAATGATCTCATCAACGAAGTGCAGCAGATCTACAACACCAGCTCGGTCATCATCACCCATGACCTCACCTGCGCAAAAGAGACGGGTGACAGACTGGTCATGCTCTCGGAAGGGAAATTCATCCGGCAAGGCAGCTTTGAAGAAGTGTTCAATACAGATGACCCCAGGGTTAAAAAATTTTATAACTACAATTTTATAGCAGATCATGAACGAACAGAATAATAAAAAACAGATCGCCGTGGGCGCCTTTATCACCATCGGGCTGGCCATCCTCATTGTAGGCATATTCACCATCGGCGGGCAACGCAAGGCCTTTATAAGAACATTTCCTTTGCAGGCAGGTTTCGAGGATGCGCAGGGATTGCAGGCAGGTAACAATGTATGGCTGTCCGGGATAAAGGTCGGCACCGTAAAAAAAGTGGCATTCGCCAGCAGCGCCGGCATAGAGGTCATCATGAACGTGGATCAGAAAGCCCGCCAGTATATACATAAAGACGGTAAAGCCCGTATCGGCACGGATGGACTCGTCGGAAATAAGATCATCATCATCGAAGGCGGTACCCCGTCTGCCCCGATCGTGGCGGACAACGAAAGACTATCGGGACAGCATTATGGCGGCACGGATGAAATGCTGGCAACGCTGCAAGCCAACAATGCCAACCTCCTTGTGATCACGGGCAACCTGAAGACAGTCAGTCAAAAGCTGGCCCAAGGGCAGGGCACGCTGGGACAATTGATCAATGATTCCACGTTAGGCAACGACCTGCGTGCATCCATCAACAACCTGCAGACAGCATCCGCAGGCAGCGAGAAGATCATCCGCAATCTGCAGGATTATACTGCTGGACTTCATAGGCCAGGTAGCCTCGCCGAACAGCTCATAACGGACACCACGGTCTTTGCCAACCTCAAAGCCACGGTCGTCCGATTGAACGATGCCGCCAATTCCGCATCGGTCTTTACGGAAAAAATAAAAAATGCGGGAGATGATATTACCAAAGGGCTCAGCGATCCCAATACACCAGTAGGGCTGCTCCTCCATGACCAGGAGACAGCCGACAACCTTCAACGCACCATCAAGAATCTTCGGGTATCCAGTAAAGAGCTCGCCGATGACCTGGAAGCAGTCCAGCATAACTGGCTGCTGCGCGGTTTCTTTAAAAAAAGGGAGAAGTGAGGAATTTTTTCCACCTATCAGTGGAACTGGAACCATATCAATGCTATAGCTGACGCGGTCATCAGGACCAGCGCAAAGACGCCCAGTATATTCGATCCCCGCTTGTTCACCTGTTCGCCCATGATCTTTGGATTGTTACAGATATGCATCACCAGCACGATCATCACCGGCGCGGTCAGCCCATATAGGATGGCCGTATACAACAGGGCCTGTATAGGACTGATATTAAAAAAATCCAGGCAAAGCCCTGCCAATAAGGCAAAGGTCATCGTCACATAAAAAGCCGGCGCCTCATTGAACTTCTTATCCAGCCCCTGTCGCCAGTTGAAGGTCTCCGCAACGATATACGATAGCGAGCCGCCCAATACCGGAATAGCTAAAAAACCTGTTCCGATCACCCCTATGGCAAACAGCGCATAGGCGAGCTTGCCGGCCAGCGGTTCCAACGCACGGGCAGCCTGTTCCACGGTATTGATCTTATGCACTCCCGCATTATACAGCACTACTCCCGTCGTCAGTATGATAAAGAACATGACCACATTGCTGAACAGCATACCGAAATAAACATCCGCCTCCATTTTTTCCATAAACCGCCGGTCGATGACCACCCTCTTCCTATGGTTCCGGGCATTGGTGATATCCTCCGCCTCCATCGTAGCCTGCCAGAAGAACAGATAAGGAGAAATGGTCGTTCCCAGGATAGCCACCAGTATCTCGAAAAAATCCTTATCCATATGGATGGTAGGGATCACGGTATGCCGCCACACCTGCCCCCAATCCACATGTACCAGGAACGGGATCAACAGGTATAGCAGCAGCACCAGGCAAAGCCATTTCAGGATACCCGCCAGTTTATGATAAGGCCACCGGATCACACAAAACAGGATCATCGCCGTAAAAATGAGCTCGAAGGCAAATACCGGTACAGCCGGCAGCATCATATGCGCCACGGCTCCCATTCCTTCTATGTCTGCCCCGATGTTCAATACGATGGCAGGGAAGCTGAATACCATCATCGCTACTCCCAGCCTGCGCGGATAATGCTCCCGCAATACACCGCTCAAACCCTTACTGGTGACGACACCTATCCGGGCGCACATCTCCTGTATGGACGCCATCAGCGGGAAGGTGATCAATGCGGTCCACAATGTACTTAACCCAAAACCGGCGCCCGCCTGCGAATAAGTAGCAATACCTGACGGGTCATCATCGCTGGCCCCTGTGATCATGCCGGGTCCTAATACTTTCCAGGCTCGTACGATACGCATCCTGATACCGCTGGTCTTTTTTATAGCTTTTTCCCGTGGCACTCGTTTTGATTTACTCCTGTGAATATAAAAAACTATCGTTAGCAAATTGTGAACACATCCCTACAAAAAATTGGCGTCCGATACAATTCCGCCGGCAGCGAATTTTCAGTCTGGGCCCCTACACTTAAAACAGTTGAGCTGGTGCTCGAATCCCCATCCCCTGCCATCCACCCTATGTTACAGGATGAATATGGTTACTGGAAGCTAACAGCGCCTGTGATGCCAGGGACGCTTTACCGGTACCGTCTAAACGAAGATAAGCAATACCCGGACCCAGCATCCCTCCATCAACCCAGAGGCGTTCACGGTCCTTCCGCAATTGCCGATCCACATGCTTTTTCCTGGCAGGACTCGGAATGGAAGGGTCTCCCGCTCAGCAATATGATCATCTATGAGCTGCATACGGGCTGTTTTTCCAATACACATGATTTCGAAGGCATCATCCGCCGCCTGGACTACCTGTTGGACCTGGGCATCAATACCATCGAGCTCATGCCGCTGGGGCAGTTCCCGGGTAAGCGCAACTGGGGCTATGATGGGGTTTACCCTTTCGCCATACAGCATTCTTATGGAGGTATCCGGGGCTTTCAACGACTGGTCAATGCGGCACACGTCCGGGGAATGGCGGTGCTAGTGGACGTAGTCTACAATCATCTTGGTCCGGAAGGCAACTATCTCCCCCACTATGCACCCTATTTTAGCAAAAAATATAATACACCCTGGGGCACTCCTCTGAACTTCGACGGCCCCTGGTCCGACGGCGTACGCAACTACTTTCTTCAGAATGCCCGCATGTGGCTGGAAGACTATCATGTCGACGGCCTCCGGCTGGATGCTGTACACGCCATCTACGACTTCAGCGCCTATCATTTTATACAGCAGCTAAAGGACCTGGCCCTGGACATCGAAAAAACAACAGAGGTCAGGAAAACACTCATCGCAGAGATCGATCTCAATGACCCACGCTATATCAATCCGGTGGAAAAAGGAGGCTATGGTCTGGATGGACAATGGATAGACGAATTCCATCACGCCCTCCGCGGCCTCATGACAGGCGAGCGCGATGCCTATTATGAAGATTTTGGGGACATCGCTCACCTGGAAAAGGCTTTCCGGCACACCTATGTATATAACGGCAATTACTCCCGCCATCGCAAAAGATCCTTTGGCGGACATGCCGACCACAACCCCTATAGCCAGTTCGTCGTCTTCGCCCAAAATCACGACCAGATAGGCAACCGTCCCATAGGCGACAGGCTCACCCACCACCTCAACCTGGAGCAGCTCAAGCTGGCGGCGGCAACGGTCCTGCTCTCTCCTTATGTTCCGATGCTGTTCATGGGAGAAGAATATGGCGAAACCAACCCTTTTCAATTCTTTACCGATCACTCAGACCCGGAGCTTATCCGGGGCATCCGGGAAGGGCGCCAAAAGGAGTTCCCCGACTTTGAAAAAGTAATCCATCTGCCCGACCCCCAGTCGGAGGATACCTTCCTGCGATCCAATCTCTCCTGGGACCATCGGCAGGGACAGGGGGCCATCCTGTTACAATACTACCGTCAGCTCATAACATTCAGGAAGACACGGCCGGCCATGCAGGGCGTGACCCGGGATAGCCTCCACCTGCACCCGGTCAAGGGGCAGACCATCTCCTTTGAAAGAAAGATCCTTAACGACCATATCCATATCTGGCTCCATTTCGGTAATACCCCCGCCCGAATTGAAAATACGCTGGAATACCCCCTGCGCAAGATCTTTGATTCAGCTGCTTTAGAATGGCTTTGGCCGTCGGCTATTATAGATAGAACCTTTGAAATACAGCCTTATTCGGCGGTTATTTTAGAAAAAATTTCATAATACGCATCATGACATCCACCTATAGGATACAGCTTCATAAAGACTTTAATTTTAAAAATTTAAAGGGGATACTTAACTATTTACATGAGCTGGGAATATCCACTCTTTATGCCTCCCCGATCACCCGGGCCATCAAAGGGAGCCAGCATGGGTATGATGTGACAGACCCGGAGTCCCTCAGCCCCGAGATCGGTACCGAAAAGGAGATGGAAGAAGTCTCACTTCTTCTAAAAAAATATAAGATGACCTGGGTTCAGGATATAGTGCCCAATCATATGGCTTTTGAAACATCCAACCCCTGGATCAGGGATGTCCTGGAGAAAGGACAGGAGTCCAGTTACTATACCTTCTTTGATATAGAGCCACACCCGTCTGATCTGCTGGGCAATAAGCTGATGCTCCCCTTTCTGGGCAATACCCTGACGGAATGCATACAAAAAAAAGAGATAAAGCTGGATGTCGCGGGCGGAAGGTTTATCATCCGCTATTACCACCAGGAATACCCCATATCCGCCTCTTCGGAGGAATGGATACACAGCATACGGCCTGACAGCCCGGCAGAGCAGATCGCAGCTTTCTTCAACGAACGGCCCCCTCTCCTGAAAGAGCTGCTCGACCAGCAGCATTATGTGCTCACCCACGCACACCTGGCAGCCTCCCATATCAACTACCGGCGTTTCTTCACCATCAACAGCCTAATCTGTCTGCGGATGGAAGATGAAAAGGTATTTGAAGCCTATCATAAGCAGATACGCTGCTGGTATAAGAAGGGAATTATCCAGGGACTTCGCCTGGATCACATCGATGGGTTGGCAAGCCCCCGGCAATATGTGCAACAGCTGCGACAGAGCTTTGGAGAGGATTGTTACATAGTGGCGGAAAAGATACTGGCCCAGGATGAGCCACTGCCCGCCGACTGGCCGCTGCAGGGCACTACAGGCTACGAGTTCCTGGGCATGACGGATCAACTGCTCACCGACATGGATGGATTCCAGCAGCTGAAAAATTTCTACCGGGAACACATCGTCCCGGACATGCCGGAATATAAGGACCTCGTCTTTGAAAAAAAACATCACTACCTGCTCACGTACATGGGCGGCGAGCTGGACAACCTCGTACATCGTGCCGCCGCCCCGGAAGCCGATAGGGTAAGTTTCAGAAAGGCCCTGGCCGTCTTTATGTCCTCGTTCCCTGTATACAGGCTCTATCTGGAACCAGGATCACCTTTCTTGTCCCGCGTGATGCAGTTTACGGGACCGCTGGCAGCGAAAGGCGTTGAGGACACGGTGTTCTATGTCTACAATCCGCTGATCTCACGTAACGAAGTAGGTGATTCACCGGCCATCAACAGCCTCACATCGCAGGAATTCCACAACAAAATGATCCATCGCCGCCAATCCACCCCCCTTTCCCTCAATGCCGGCACAACACACGATACCAAAAGAGGAGAGGACAGCCGCCTCCGTCTGTGCTGGCTCAGCGCTATCCCCGATGAATGGATCGCCACAGTGACCCGCTGGCGGGAGATGAACAAACACATTGCCCCATTTCCTAACGATGAATATTTTATATATCAGTCGCTCATCGGAGGTTTCCCTCCCGACATGGTGCTGACAGGACAGTTCAGACAACGTTTTCACGACATGCTCACCAAGGCGCTGCGGGAGGCCAAAACGACCACTAATTGGGACAGTCCTAATGAAGCCTATGAAAAAAAATGCCATGACTTTGTCGACGCGATCCTCAACACTGAAAGTCCCTTCATGGAAGATTTCTTCCCCTTCGTCTTCAAATGCATAAAACAAGGCGCCCGTTACTCGCTGGCACAGCTCCTTCTCCGGCTGACAGCCCCGGGCATACCCGACATCTACCAGGGCGCCGAATGCTGGGACATTAGTTTCGTCGATCCCGACAACCGCAGACCGGTAGACTATACATTACGGATCCAGCTATTGCAACAGATAAAACAAGCCGAAAAGCATGGATACGCTGCCGTTCTGGAACTGGTATCTGAACAGGAACGAAGAGGGATAGGCAAGCTATATACTATTTATAAAACCCTGGCATACCGTAATGCCTATCCCGCAGTATTCACGGAAGGAGATTACATACCTGTCGATATCCCCGGTGCTCACCTCGCCTATATCCGCCGCAAGGATCAGCGCTGGACCCTCATCGTCATCCCCCTCATCCGGATTGTCAATGACTCCGTAGAACAGCTGTCCATCATCCTCCCAGCCGGCGCACCAACCCGCTGGATCAATATTTTCACCGGTGATATTTTCCATAAGGAAAACTTCCGCCTCGATCTCAAGGGGCTCCTGAATAAATTCCCCATAGCCATGCTCACAGCCGGAGCAGCCGAACCCAAAGAAAAACTATCTTTATAGCTATGCCACTCTTATCCATCGTCCGTCATGGCCAGTCAGCCTGGAATCTCGAAAACCGTTTCACAGGAGAAGTAGACGTAGACCTTACACCTCTCGGCCGCGAAGAAGCCCGCTCAGCCGGAAAAAAGCTGGCCCATATCCCTTTTTCACGCTGCTTCACCTCTGTACTGAAACGAGCCATCGAAACCCTTGAAATAATTTTGGAGGAAACCCATCGGCCCCAGCTGCCGGTGACCCGCGACAAAGCCCTCAACGAACGTAACTACGGGCAATTGCAAGGCCTCAACAAAGCAGAGACCGCTAAAAAATACGGTGACGAACAGGTCGTCATCTGGCGAAGAAGCTATGACGTGCGTCCGCCGGGAGGGGAAAGCCTGGAAGATACGGCCCATCGCGTGATCCCTTACTATGTCCGTGCGATCGAGCCCTGTCTTAAGAAAGGAGAAAATATCCTGATCGTTGCACATGGCAACAGCCTGCGCGCCCTCATGATGCACCTGGAGCACATCAGCGAGGATAAGATCTCCGCTGTGGACCTGCCAACAGGGGTTCCTCGCCTTTATACATTCGATGCGCAGCTAAATTTGCAGACGGTAGCCTATTTATGATCCTCTGTCAGACGAGGGGCTATTTATGCCCCTCCGTCAGCACGACGAATTCCTGTTCCAATGTCAATGAGTAAGTATAGATATCCTTTATAAAGGCCGCACCCCTGGCGGCATACCAGGGCATGAAATTATCGATCCTTTCCTGCAGCCCATTCAACGGGAATAAGGCGGAGCGCAATGAATGAATATGCCGCTGCTGGTCGGCAAACTTTCTCTTCTCCGCCTTCAACAGCTTTTTCTCCATTTCCTTCAGAGGCCGTAATGCCTTTGCCTGCAAGGCCTCCACATGCTGCACCAGCGTCGGGTCGATGGGACGCGCTCTTTCCTTCAGAGCCCCATAATACCGCTCGGCGGCCTCCAGTTCCTTCTCCATGCTCAGCTGCTGCTGCGACTCCCGTCTTACCAGCTCATTCAGCAACGCATCTTCAGGATGGAAAAGGTCCTCCACAGCAAGCCCCGCATGAAGAGCACGGTCAGCCCATAGCTTCTCCATCAGCAGGAACGAGTTCCGGAGGATCAGCATGGGAAAAGGTCTTCCATAGTGATGAAAGAGATCCTTCAGCTCCATCCAATACGCCGTCTCCCCACCTCCACCAATAAACGCTATATTAGGTAATAAGGTCTCCTGGAAAAGCCCCCTCAAAATGACATTGGGGCTAAACCGCTCAGGATAATTATGCAGCTCTTCCCGGATGGCCTCCGGTGTAAATTCCAGCGTGGATTCATGCACCTTATAGACATCCCCGATCTTCTCGATCCTTCCCCGGAGATCCCCTTTCAAGTAGAAGAGGTTGATGGGACGTGGATTGGCTTGCACCTTGTAGGGATCGGGTATGCGTTCAATAGTCCCTTCCACAATGCGACAGGACGTCTGCTGAAAAAGATCATCCTCAAAGACTGGGATCATCAGCCGCTTGAAACTGGCCCTGTCGGGGATCAGCACCACCAGCCCATATTCTCCAAACAGCCAGTGCAGCATCCTCAATGTCGCCGTTTGAATATCGGGGCTCTTTAAATAGAACTCCTTTACCTTCTCCATCAGCGGACGGCCATGAGGCTGTACAGACAGCTCCCCTTCCACTCTGTCGATGATCTTTTCGAGCCCCTTTGTATTCATCCTGCCCACAGCTCCGGTCTGTTTGGTAGTCCATAACAGCTTCTCTCCATTGAGATGGATATTGCCCAGCTCATCCAGATCGGCATCTTCGCTGCCCATAAAAAAGACGGGCACGAAATGACTTCCGGGAATATCCTTGTTCAGCCTGTCGGCCAGCTTTATCGCATGAATGATCTTGTAAATAAAATAGAGAGGGCCTGTAAAAATGGCCGGCTGATGGGCCGTACACACAGTGAAAGTATTTTCATCCAGCAGCCGGTCGATATTGGCCGTCACGGCCGGAGCTGCCTCCACAACCTGGTATTGCTCCTTCAACCCCTCGACCAGGGTCTTTCGATCCACACGCGTCTTCCTGCGCGCCTCCAGGGAAGCCCGTATACCATCCGGAGTCACGGGGTGCTCATAAAAGGGGACCAGCGCACTGGCCCTGCCCAGATAGTCAGTAATGATCTTTGAAAAATAACCTGTCTGCCGGTATGGTAAATGATGCGGATTCCAATCCATAAGCTAAAAATAGGGATATCAACAGACAAGTGGCAGCTTTGTTTACAATACCTGAAATCCATACGCATACGGGTCATCTTCGGGATCAATGGTAATGGTGTTATACCCATAGATCTTTGCCCACCCTTCGATGCTGGGAACAATGGCAGGCTTGCCCGCAACGCTCGTCGCCTTTTCCACCCTGCCCGTGAAGCTACTGCCGATGATGCTCTCGTGTACAAAGACATCCCCCTCCTTTAGCTTGCCCTTGGCGAACCACTGGGCCATCCGCGCCGAGGTGCCAGTCCCGCAGGGACTCCTGTCGATGGCCTTATCCCCATAGAATACGGCGTTCCGGGCAGTGGCGCCGGCATCGATAGTCTGGCCTGTCCATAAAATATGCGTACAGCTATGGATCGTAGGATTCTCGGGATGCACGAACTGGTTGGTCTCGTTGATGCGCTTGCGCATGACACGACTCCAGCTAATTAATTGATCAGCAGCATAATGCTCAAGTCCTTTAAAATTTTCCTGGAGGTCGACTATGGCATAGAAATTACCTCCATAGGAGACATCCACCCGCAGCTTGCCCAGGTCGGGACATTCTACCTCCACATTCTCCGCCGCCAGGTAGGCAGGGACATTTGTCAGCTTCACAGACTTTATCCTCTTCCCCTCCTGCCGGTATTCGATCAATACCAATCCAGCCGGCGCCTCCATCCGGATAAATCCAGGCTTCTTTGGCTGGATCAGCCCTTCTTCCAGGGCGATGGTAATGGTGCCGATAGTACCATGCCCGCACATAGGCAGACACCCGCTGGTCTCTATAAAAAGTACGGCTACATCGTTCTGTGGGTCATGCGGCGGATAAAGGATGCTGCCGCTCATCATGTCATGCCCTCTCGGCTCGAACATCAGCCCCTTCCTTATCCAGTCGTATGCCTTTAAAAAATGCTGCCGTTTCTCGCTCATATTCTTCCCTTCCAGCACAGGCCCGCCGCCTGCTACCAATCGCACGGGATTCCCACATGTGTGTGCGTCGATACAGAAAAATGTTTTCTTCATGTTAGATATCCAATATTGTAATTATGCGATGGCATTGTCGGTGAGCTTGTCATTCACCATCCTCCAAATGCCGAGGGGATTGCTATTCTTCAATGCGTCCGGCAAAAGATTATCTGCCCAATTCTGAAAGCTGAGAGGACGCACCCAGCGTTTGATACCATCTGCACCCACAGAAGTGAAACGGCTGTCCGTAGTAGCAGGGAAAGGACCTCCATGCTGCATAGAAAGCGAAACCCGCACTCCCGTAGGCACGCCATTGAGGATAAATCTCCCGCAGATGTCCTGCACAAGGTCCACCAGGTCGGCATGATCCTTCATATCTTTTTCAGTGGCCATCAGCGTACTGGTAAGCTGCCCTTCCAGGTGCGAAGCAACGGCCAGCAGCTCTTCCTTATTGGCGCAGCGTATTACCAAAGAATAAGGCCCGAATACTTCCTGGTGCAGCAGGGGATTATTAAAGAAAGCCCGGGCCGTAGCCGTAGCGACAGTAGGCGCCCCCTGCTCTTCTTTGGCAGGAACCTCGGATACGGCCACAGTCTCCACTTCCCTTTGTTCCAGCGCAGTCTTCCGCTTCTCACCATAGGCCTTGGCAATACCGGGATGCAGCATCGTACCCGGCGCGATCTTTTTGATGGCATCGCCCAGTTCATGGATAAAGGTCTGCAGGTCCTCATTGTCCACCCCGATGATCAATCCGGGATTGGTACAAAACTGTCCCGTACCCAGGGTGATCGAGCCTGCATAAAGCCCGGCCACCTCTTTGGCGGATTGCCTCAATTTATCGGGTAAAAGAAAGATTGGATTGATGCTCCCCATCTCGGCGAATACAGGTATGGGTGTCTTACGCTGATTGGCCCAGTCGAATAAGGCTTTCCCGCCTCCATAGCTACCGGTAAAACCAACGGCACGGGTATGAGGATGCGTGACCAGTGCCTTGCCAGTCTCGAAGCTGGCCCCATGTACATGACCAAATACGCCCTTTGGCAATCCACATTTTTCAACGGCCCTGAAAATAGCCTTTGCTACCAGCTCTGAAGTCCCTGGATGCGCAGGATGCGCCTTCACCACCACAGGACACCCTGCCGCAAGGGCAGAAGCGGTATCTCCTCCTGCCGTGGAATAAGCAAAAGGAAAATTGCTGGCGCCAAATACAACGACAGGCCCCAATGGCACCTGCATCTTGCGAATATCAGGATCGCCTTTGTCGGGTACAGCCGTATCGATCCGCGCCTCCAGCCAATGTCCCGCCTCACAGGCAGCTGCATAGCTGGTCAGCTGAAAAATGGTTCTTGCTCTCTCATTCTTTACCCTTGCCTCGGGCAGATGCGTCTCCTCCATCACCACCTGTATCAGTTCGTCGCCGATAGCTTCTATCTCCTTGCCGATGGTCCGCATCAGATCAGCCCGTTGTTTTAATGTCGTCTTCCGGTATTGCTGAAAAGCCGTCCAGGCCTCCTGCATCACCTGGTCAATTTCCTGTACGCTGGCATCTTTGAATGACATGCTGATAAAGTTTTTATGGGTGATAAAAGTACATGTTCTGTGAGCAGCGCTCACAACATCAAATGATCAGTTCTTTGCGGATTTTAACTTTTAACCACTTCCCCTTCCAGGTCATAATCATAGGCCTTTGTGATCTTCACCTGTACGAACTCTCCGACAGGAAGCTTCTCCTTACTATGTATGATCACTTCATTATCTACTTCCACAGAGTCGAACTCCGTACGCCCGAGCCATCTGCCAGCCTCTTTCTTATCGATAATGGTCTTGAACACCCGTCCTACCTTCTCCTGGTTCTTCTCATACGAGATCTCCTGCTGTACTTCCATGATCTCTTCCGCCCTGCGCTGCTTCTCTGCGGCGGGCACATCATCGACCAGTCCATGTGCAGATGTCCCTTCTTCATGCGAATAGGTGAAGATCCCTACCCTGTCAAAACGGTGCTCCTGCAGGAACCCCTTCATTTCTTCCACATCCTTCTCCGTCTCGCCGGGGAATCCGGCGATCAGGGTGGTACGCAGACAGATACCGGGCACCTTTTCCCTTATGCTATGGATAAGATCGGTCATCTCCGCCCGTGTGATCTGGCGGCGCATGGCTTTTAGCATATTGTCGCTGGCATGCTGCAATGGCATATCCAGGTAATTGCAGATATTATCCCTTTCCCGCATTACATCCAGTATCTCCAGAGGGAATTTGGAAGGATAGGCATAATGAAGACGTATCCACTCCAGTCCTTTCACGTCCGCCAGTCTATGCAGCAGCTCGGGCAGCATCCGCTGCTTGTAGATATCCAGCCCGTAATAGGTCAGCTCCTGCGCGATCAGCATCACTTCTCTTACCCCCTTGCGGACCAGCCCCTCAGCCTCTTTTACCAGCTCCTCAATAGGCCGGCTCACATGTCCACCCCGCATCAGCGGAATGGCGCAAAAAGCACAAGTCCGGTTGCACCCCTCCGATATTTTCAGATAGGCATAATGTTTAGGCGTCGCCAATAGCCTTTCTCCCAGCAGCTCGGCCTTATAGTCGGCCTCGAACTGTTTTAACATCAGGGGCAGCTCCATGGTGCCAAACCAGGCATCCACCTCCGGGATCTCCTTTTCCAGGTCTTCGCGATACCGGTGGCTAAGACACCCAGTGACATATACCTTGTCCAGACCACCCGACTTTTTCAGGGCCACCTGTTCAAGAATGGTATTGACAGATTCCTCTTTTGCCTTGTCTATAAATCCGCAGGTATTCACCACAACGATATTGTGATCCTTCTTGCCGCTCTCATGCACCACATCGACGTCGTTGGCACGCAGCTGCCCGCTCAACACCTCGCTGTCCACCATGTTCTTGCTGCATCCCAGGGTAATGATATTGACCTTGTCCTTCTTTAATGTTTTTGACTTCATATATGGTCAAACCACTTTCAGTGGTTTTGGCCTGCAAAGGTACCAACTATTGGGCTATCTTTAGAATATATGACTACTCCCGCACTTACTAAACTATTCAGGGAATTTTTCGACAGCGAGAAGGCAGGGGGCCTCCTGCTCGTGGGCTGTACCATCGTGTCCATACTCATTACCAATTCCGGCGCAGGCAGTGCCTGGCTTCATTTCTGGCATACGATAGAGCATGGCGTCAACGACGGCCTCATGGCCATTTTCTTCCTCCTCGTAGGACTGGAGATTGAGCGTGAGCTCTACATCGGGGAACTGGCCGACTTTAAAAAAGCCCTTCTTCCCATCATAGCGGCCATAGGCGGTATGCTCGTCCCGGCCGGCATTCATCTTCTCTTCAATCATGGCAGCCCAACCCAGAGCGGCATCGGCATCCCCATGGCCACCGACATCGCTTTTGCGCTGGGAGTACTCTCCCTCCTGGGCAATAAGGTTCCCACCTCCGTAAAAATATTCCTCACGGCCCTGGCCATCATCGACGACCTGGGCGCCATCATCGTCATCGCCATCTTTTACACAAAGACCCTTTCTTTGACCTGGCTGGCCTTTGCCCTGGGTATATTCCTGGTGCTGCTGCTCCTCAATAGATGTAAGGTCAACAAGCTCATATTTTATATCATTCCGGGCATCCTCATGTGGTATTGCATGCTGCGTTCGGGCATACACGCCACACTCAGCGGCGTACTGCTGGCCTTTGCCATACCCTTCCGGAAAAGCCCTGCCGCCAATCCTTCAGAGACCATCCAGCATCTCCTCCACAAGCCGGTAGCTTTTCTCATCCTGCCTGCATTCGCCCTAGCCAATACGGGCATCCTCCTTTCCCCGGGCTGGGCTGCAAGCCTGGGAAGCTCCAATAGCCTGGGTATCCTGGCAGGACTAGTACTAGGCAAGCCGATGGGTATCCTGGCCTGCTGCTGGCTGGCCATACGTACGGGCCTTTGCCGGCTGCCCGAAGACATCCGCTGGTCCCATCTCCTTGGCATGGGTATCCTGGCAGGCATCGGCTTTACCATGTCTATCTTTATCACCAATCTCGCCTTTGATCATGCCAATACCATCCAGCTCTCCAAGATCGCCATCCTGGCTGCCTCCCTCCTGGCCAGTCTATTGGGATTCAGCGTATTATCCCTGGTGGCCAAACTTGGCACAGTTTTTCCATAACTTTGCACAAATTGAACAATTATGAGAAAAGCCTTGATTTTAATTTTAGCACTGGCATTCATCACCATCGGTAGAGCATCCGCCCAATCCATGGGCAGCGACTATCAGACAGCGGTTGGGGTCAAATTCTGGCCCGGATCTCTCACCATCAAACACTTTATTCAAGATAATGCGGCCCTGGAAGGCCTGGCCAATTTCTGGGATCATGGCTTCCGTTTCACCGGTCTGTATGAATTACATGGAGACGTCAGCAGCGGAGCTCCCGGTCTGAAATGGTATGTTGGACCCGGCGCCCACATCGGCTGGTACAACGGCGGATGGTATCATGGTGATTACTACTACCGCGACGGCGGATTTTCCCTGGGCATCGACGGCGTACTAGGCCTGGACTATAAGATCAATGGCGCTCCCATCGCGCTGAGCCTGGATATAAATCCATTCCTGGAACTGGCAAGTCACACTTATGTCGACGTCTGGGGCGGACTGGGTGTTAAATATACTTTCTAAAAAAAACTGAAAGGCCCGCCTGAATAAATGTCTGTCCTTCGGATAAAGAGCCTCCGGCTCTTCAGGCGGGCCTTTCTAAATTAAATAAACTATCTACGAATTCGTGCTTGTCAAACACCAGCAGATCCTCCATCTTCTCTCCCACACCAATAAACTTCACCGGTATCTTGAACTGATTGGCTATCGCCAGCACCACGCCTCCCTTGGCAGTGCCATCCAGCTTGGTAATGGCCAGCGCGGTGACGTCCGTGGCGGCAGTAAACTGACGGGCCTGCTCAAGCGCATTCTGGCCGGTTGAACCGTCCAGCACCAACAGCACTTCATGCGGCGCATCGGGCATGATCTTTTTGATCACACGGCTTATTTTACTAAGCTCCTCCATTAAATGCGCCTTATTATGCAGCCTGCCGGCAGTATCGATGATGACGACATCCGCCCCGCGGGCTACCCCGCTCTGCACTGAATCAAAAGCCACCGCACCGGGATCGGAACCCATACCTTGCTTTACAATGGGCACCCCCACCCGCTCGCTCCAGATGGTCAGCTGATCCACCGCCGCCGCACGGAAAGTATCGGCCGCCCCCAACAATACGGATTTACCAGCCTTTTTGAAATTATACGCCAGCTTGCCTATGGTCGTCGTCTTTCCCACTCCATTCACCCCCACCACCAGGATCACATGCGGCTTATGCCCCGCCGGTACGGCAAAATCCCGGTAAGATTGCTCCGGCGCATCCACCAGCAATGCCTCGATCTCCTCCTGTAATATCTTATTCAGCTCGGACGTATTCAGGTACTTGTCCCTGGCCACCCGCTTCTCTATCTGCTTGATGATCTGCACGGTGGTGTCGATCCCTACATCCGCGCTCACCAGGGCATCCTCCAGGTTGTCCAGCACTTCCTCATCCACGGTGCTCTTACCCGCTATGGCCTTGGACAGCCGCGACAGGAACCCTTCCTTGGTCTTCTGCAATCCCTGGTCCAGGCTTTCTTTTTCCTTCTTGCCAAAAAGCTTATCTAAAAATCCCATATTATCTGATTAAACATTAAAGGAAAGCAAAAAGCTGCCCCCAATCAGAGACAGCTTTTATAAATCTTACTTAACCCGTAAGCCGTCTCTCCTAAGAGACGACTTTAAAATTACTTTTGGGCCAGGAATTCCTTGATCTTGTCCTTATGCACGATGGCTTCCTTAAAGGTATAAGCCCCGGTCTTGGAACTGCGCACAGCGCGGATCACTTTTGTCCAGTTCTTGGCCTCGGCAGCAGCCTTGGCATCCTTCGTCTTGATCGCGGTTTTTGCTTGCTTTGCCATGGTTATTTAATTTCTTTATGAACAGTTACTTTCTTTA
>Ga0105237_10001110_pt1 | contig 36074 bp, 28 predicted proteins | sample KBSC24metaG_FD_81520 | JGI IMG/M metagenome (GOLD analysis project Ga0105237, IMG submission 81520) | Corn rhizosphere microbial communities from Kellogg Biological Station, Michigan, USA - KBS C2-4 metaG | ecosystem: Host-associated > Plants > Roots > Rhizosphere > Soil | place: Michigan, USA...
ATCTCGTCGCAGGCGTCTCCGTCGCGGGGCTGATGCTGCCGGAGGCGGTGGCCTATGCCGGGATCGCCGGGCTGGCGCCGGGCCGGGCGGTGCTGGCGGCCATCGCGGGCGCGCTCGTCTATGCGCTGATCGGCCGCAGCCGCTTCGCCATCGTCTCGCCGACCTCCTCCTCCGCCGCGATCCTCGCCGCCGCGCTCGCGGCGATGCCGGGCGGCGCGGCGGCGCAGGGCGCGCTCGCGACGCTCGCCGTGGCCATGGCGGGAGCCTTGTTCCTGATCGCGGGGGCGCTGCGGCTCGGCGGGCTGACCGGCTTCATCGCGCGGCCCGTGCTGCGCGGCTTCGCCTTCGGGCTCGCGATCACCATCATCCTGCGCCAGCTACCGACGCTCGCCGGCGTCAGCGTGTCGGCGCCCGACATCTTCCGCCTCGCCTGGCGCCTGGTCGCCGCCATCCCGCACTGGCATCCGGCCAGCGTCGCGACCGGGCTCGTCGCGCTGGCCGCCCTGCTGGCGCTGCGGCGCATCCCCGCCGTCCCCGGCGCCTTCCTGGTGCTGGCGCTCGGCATCGCGGCCTCGGCGGCGGTGGACCTCACCGCGCACGGCGTCGCCGTGGTCGGCGCGATGGACATCCGCCCGGACTGGCCGATCCTCCCCACCCTCTCCTTCGCCGCACTGTCGCAGCTCGGGCAGATGGTGGTGCCGCTGGTGCTGATCCTGTTCGCCGAAAGCTGGGGCACGATGCGCGCGCTGGCGCTGCGCCATGACGACACGATCGCGCCGGATCGCGAGCTGGGCGCGCTCGGCCTCGCCAATCTCGCCGCCGCATTGGTGCAGGGCATGCCGGTCGGCGCCGGCTTTTCCGCCGGATCGGCCAACGAGGCGGCGGGCGCGACCAGCCGCATGGCCGCGATCGTCGCGGCGCTCGGGCTGGCGGCGCTGGTGCTGGTCGCGACGCCGCTGATCGCCTTGCTGCCCGAACCGGTGCTCGCCGCGGTGGTGATCGCCGCCCTCACCCACGCGCTCGATCCCGCGCCGCTCACCCGATTGTGGAGACTGAACCGGGATCAATATGTCGCCGTCGGGGCCGCTCTGGGCGTGCTGCTGTTCGGGGTGCTGGACGGCATGCTGATCGCCATCGCCCTGTCGATCGCCGCGCTGGTCCGCAAGATGGCGGCGCCGCATCTTGTCGAACTCGGCCGGCTCGACGGCGGGCACGATTTCGTCGATGTCGCCCGCCATCCGGACGCCGTCCGCATCCCCGGCGTCGCGATCTGGCGCCCTGCCGAGCCGCTCTTCTTCGCCAATGCCGAGCGCGTGCTGGGCGAGGTCGAGGCGCGCCTCCGCGCCGCGCCCGGCGCCCGCGCCCTGGTGCTGAGCCTGGAGGAAAGCTTCGACATCGACAGCACCGCGCTCGATGCGCTGACCGAATTCGCCCAGCGCGTCGCCAGGGCCGGGCTCCGCCTGCGGCTGGCGCGGGTGCACGATCATGTCCGGGACCTGTTGACCAGAGCCGGCGCCGACACGCTGGCCATGGCCAGCAGCTACAGCGTGGCGGATGCCGTCGCCAAGACCGAGGAGAACGCCTGATGCTGGACCGTGAGCCCCTGCTCCACCCCGTCGCCATCGCCGACCTGCGGCCGACCCAGATGACGGTCGGCTATCGCGAGGTCGAGCGCAAGCGCCGCGAATGGCAGGCCCGCACCGAGACGGACGGGGCGGACTATCTCGGCCGCCACATGATCCCGGTGGTGATCGGCCCCAAGGACCGGCCGTGGATGATCGACAACCACCACCTCGCCCGCGCACTCCACGAGGAAGGGGTCACCAAGGTGCTGACGCGGATCGTCGCCGATCTCAGCAAGGTCCATGGCCGCCTGTTCAAGACCTTCATGGACAATCGCAACTGGCTGCACCCCTTCGATGCCGACGGGCATCGCCACGATGTCGAGGATATTCCCCGCCATGTCGGCAAGCTGGCTGACGATCCCTATCGCTCGCTCGCTGGCGAGCTGCGCCGTGCGGGCGGCTATGCCAAGGACGACACGCCCTTCTCGGAATTCCTGTGGGCCGACTATCTGCGCCGCCACATTCGCGCGGACACGGTGAAGAAGGATTTCGAGACGGCGGTCAACAAGGCGCTGGCGATCGCCCGCAAGCCGGACGCCGCCTACCTGCCGGGCTGGGCCGGCCCGCACGACTGACCGGCGAATCCCGTCACCCGATCCGGGGCGGAACCTGGCTGGGCGGAGGAAGCGCGCCCGCGATCTGCGCGACGAGCTTGCGCAGATCGCCCAGCATGAACGGTTTGACAAGGACCGGCGCGCCCCGATAGGCCTCGTCGATCCCGGCCGCGCCATAACCGGTGGCGAAGGCGAAGGGGATGGCACGCCCGGCGAGGACATCCGCCACCGGGAACGACCGCAGGCCGTCGAGATTGACGTCGAGAATGGCGAAATCGACATCGATCCGGCACGCCGCCTCCAGCGCCTCGGGCAGACGCATCGCGATTTCCACCACCTCGTGCCCCAGGTCGGTGAGCATGTCCTCGACCATGAAGGCGATGGTCATCTCATCCTCGACGATCAGGACCCGCATCGTCACCACCTAATCCGGAGCGACGAAGGTCATGGGCGCCTCGATCACGCAGCGCACGCCCTCCGGTTCGAATTGCAGCGAGACCCGGCCGCCGAGTTCGCCGGCCAGCCCGCGCTCGATCAGCCGCGAGCCGAAGCCGCGCCGCGTGGGCGGGGCCACTGCCGGGCCGCCGGTTTCCCGCCACTGCATATGGAGGCGGCCGTGCTCGATGCGTCAGCCGATCGAGACGATCCCTTCCTCGGTCGACCATGCGCCATATTTCACGGCGTTCGTCGACAGTTCGTGCATGGCCAGGGCGAGCGCCAGCGCCGTCTTGGGCGAGATGCGGACATCCTCGCCATCGAGCGCGGCGCGCGCCGTCTCATACTGGTGCGGCCGCACCGCCCGCTCGATCGCGGCGCGGAGCGAGGCCCCCGCCCAGCGCTCCCCCGTCAGGAGGTCGTTGGCCTCGGCCAGCGCGACCAGGCGCGCGGCGAACTGCTCCTGCGCATGATCGAGGCTCGGCGCGTCGCGGAAGGTCCGCATCGCGATCGCCTGCACCATGGCCAGCGTGTTCTTGACGCGATGGTTGAGCTCGTTGATCACCAGCCGCAGATGCGCGTTGGTGCGGCGGCGCTCCGTGATGTCCGTGGCCGCGCCGAACCATTCCACGATCCGCCCGTCCTCGTCCGTCATCGGCACGGCGCGCGAGAAGACCCAGCCGATCGAGCCGTCCGCCTGCCGGACGCGATGCTCCTGCTGGAACGGCCGGACATGCCGGACCGCATCGTCGATCGCCCCTTGCATCTGCGGGCGATCCTCGGGCAGCAGATAATCGTCCATCCAGGCGATGGTCGGCGACTCCGTATCCGCCAGGAAAGAGCGCCCGTCGAGCTGGCGCATCTCCGTCCAGTCCGGGCTCATGCGATAGATGATGTCGGACGAGGCATGGGTCAGCGCGCGGAAGCGGCGCTCGCTTTCGGCCAGGCGCCGCTGCGTGAGCACCTTCTCGGTCGTCTCCACGACGATCGCGATCACGCCGGCCGGCCGGCCGCTCTCGTCCAGCACCGGCGAATAATCGAGGTCCATCCACACCGGCTCGAGCCGGCCGCGACGCTGGAGCGCTAGCTCCTGATTCCGGTAGGCCAGGGTCCGCCCGGCCAGGCCCTCGCGCATCACATGGTCGTTGAAGTCCGATATCTCCGCCCACCCTTCGCGGACCTTCGATCCGAGCAGTTGCGGATGGCGCCCGCCCGCGAAGCCGGAATACGCATCGTTGTAGATCATGACGCCGTCCTCGCCCCACAGCAGGACGATGGGCACCGGCGAGAGCAGCAGCATCTGGGTGACCGACTTGAGGCTCTGCGGCCAGTCGTCCAGCGCGCCGATCGAAGTGGCGGCCCAGTCATGATCGCGGATCAGCTGCCCCAGTTGACCGCCGCCGATCGGGAAGATCCCGTCGAATTGCAGATCGTGCGCGGCGCTGCCCATCGTGTCTCCCTTGCTGCCCTGCTCCAATTGATGAAGCGGGCAATGGTTCATCGGGCATCGCGTGCGGCCGCGCGGCGGCGACCGCCGGGCAAGCGATCCCCGCTCCCGCCCGACCCGGTGCGGGTCGCGCCGTCCCACGCGATCGGCGACGCATCGGCATGGATCCCGCCGGTTCCGCCTCCGCAGAAATATTTTCGCGCGGAGAGGCGGAAGCCGCCGGCACGCGGCTCTTGGGCTCCGACGGGCGACGGACGCCCGGGCACCAAGGGGCTGATGATGACATCCGACGATCGTTCGAACCGTTTCGTTCCCACCCGTTCGCGCGCGTTCCTGCTGGCATCCGCGGCCGTCGCCGCGCTCCAACTGCCGTTCGCGGTGCAGGCGCAGAGCGCCGCGCCGCAGGCCCAGGCGGCCGGCAACGGCACCGTCCGCGGCCGCGTCCTCAGCGCGGTGACGGGCACCTATGTCAGCAACGCGCAGATCAGCGTCGACGGCACCGGCATCACCGCCATCTCGGGCGACGGCGGCGAATTCACGCTGCCCGACGTGCCCGCCGGCACCGCCGGGATCACGGTCCGCTATGCCGGCCTCGAAGACACCCATGTCAGCGTCGCGGTCGGCTCCGCGGAGACGGCACGGGTCGACGTCAGCATGAAGGCGCAGGCCATCGGCGCCCGCCGGGATGCGGACGACATCGTCGTCACCAGCGCGCGCTCGGGCGAAGCCGCCGCGCTGATGCAGCGCCGCGTGGCGATGAACGCGGTGGAATCGATCGACGCGGACGCCTTCGGCGCGCTGACCATGAACGACGTCGGCGAGTTCATGAAGAACATGCCCGGCATCTCGCTGGACTATGTCGAGGTCGATACCGATGCGGTCCGGATCGGCGGGCTCGATTCCAAATATTCCACCTTCACCCAGGACGGCGCCCGCCTGGCCTCGGCGAGCCCCACCAGCCGCCAGTCCAGCTTCACCCAGATGTCGATCACCGGCATCAGCCGCATCGACCTCAACAACACGCTGACCGCCTCGATGGATGCCGACGCGCCGGGCGGCAACGTCAACCTCGTCTCCAAATACGCCTTCCAGCTCAACAAGCGGCTGCTGCAGGTCCAGCTGAGCGGCGTCGCCACCTCCGACTCCACCTTCGGCACCTATTACGCGCCGGACGACCGCAAGCACGCGACCATCTTCCCCGGCGGGCAGATCAGCTATGCGGACTCCTTCCTGGGCGGCAAGCTCGGCATCGCGCTCAACGGCAGCTTCAACGCCAATTATGTCGAGCAGGATCGCGTCCAGACGGACTGGGCCTATTATAGCGGCACCAACAAGGACGCGAAGGGCAACCCGCTCGCCGGCCAGGTCCTGCCCTATCAGACGATGTGGCGCGCCGGGCCCAAATTCACCCATCGCGCGGCATTCAACGGCGCGGTGGACTATAAATTCAACGACAGGCTCGTCTTCTCGCTGCGCGGCGGGTATTCATTCTACGACGTCGAATATTATAACGGCTATACCTATCTTAAATATGGCAGCACGACGACAAGCTATATCGACACCGCCAATTCCACTGCCAGCCACATCATCGTGCCGCAGAACGCCAATGCCGGCGTCGATACCGAATATTCGCACCGCTACAATCCGCAGCACGTCCTGATCCTCAATCCCAAGCTCGAATATAAGGGCGATACGTTCGAGGCGACGGTGCGCGGCAGCTATTCCTATGCGGCGACCAATTTCGGCAGCGACGGCTTCTTCCAGCGCGACGATACCCAGGACAAGAATCTCGGCTTCACGCTGGACCGGCCCAATACCGAGACGCCCGCCTACGAACTCAACCAGACCGCCGGCAAATCCTGGTCCGACCCCAATAACTGGACGCCGGTCAATTCGGCCACGTCGATCCGCTATCCCGTATCGAACACCAACGACGCCCAATATGGTGGCAATCTCGACCTCAAGAAAAAGCTCGACCTGGGCGCGGTGCATGTCGATCTGCTCGGCGGCGTCGGCATCCGCACCAACCGCTGGTTCACCAACGAGGGCGGCTACACGTCCTACAATTATATCGGCAACACGCTCGGCGGCCCGGCCACCGTGCCCGCCACGGACAATTACCAGTTCCTGATCCAGGGCTTCGACGCCGGCAACTTCAACAGCCAGGGCTGGCGCGCCGACAGCAACTACGCCACCTACCAGCTGTTCCTGCAGCATCCCGAATATTTCAAGGAGGATGTCACCGGCGGCCTGACCCGCAAATACACCTCCAACCATCTGGTGCGCGAAACCATCAAGGCGGCCTATGGCGAATTGCAGGGCAATTGGAACCGGCTGCGCTTCGATATCGGCCTGCGCTTCGAACAGACCCACGAAGGGGCCGCGGTCACCCAGTCGCGGGCGTTCGATGCCACCGCCTGCGGCTGCAAGTCCGGCACCGTCGATGCGATCAACTACCAATATTATAACGGCCAGCAGCTCTGGGGCACCAACGATTACCACAATTGGTTCCTGAGCGGCGGGCTGAAATACGATCTCGGCCGCAACACGATCGCCCAATTCGCCTTCAGCCAGGCGATCCTCCGCCCGGATTACGGCAATCTCGGCGGCGCGCTCACCGTCAACGACACCGCGCTGACGGTCACCGCGCCCAACCGCAACCTGAAGCCGGAGCAGGCGACCAAATATTTCCTCAGCCTGCAGCATTACCTGCCGCATGCCGGCATCGTCGCGGTCTCCGCCTACCGCCTCGACGTGAAGGACATGCAATATAGCGCCCAGGTGACCGACCCGGCCCTGGCCGGCCTCGGCGACGAATATAATGGCTATCAGATCACCACGACGCTCAATCAGCCGGGCACCAGCACCACCAACGGCGTGATCCTCGAATATAGCCAGCAGCTCACCTTCCTGCCCGGCGCGCTGAAGGGCTTCGGCCTGCGCGGCTCCTTCACCTGGGTCGATCCGGACGGCCCCCGCGTCTCGACGCCGGATTATTCGGCGAATTGGGCGATCCGCTACAATCGCGGGCCGTTCGACGTGCAGTTCACGGGCAGCTATATCGGCACCTACCGGACCAGCGCGCTGACCAACACGCCGACCACCGCGAATGACGGCATCCTCTATCATGCGCCGCGCACGCTGTGGAACCTGTCCGCCTCCTATCGCCTGAACAAGACCTGGGCGCTGCAGGTGGCGGGCCGCAACATCTTCAATGCGCCGGACATCGTCTATTCGAACGTCCGCAGCCGCGTGCAGCTTTACAGCATCTACGGATCGATGTGGAGCGCGGCGATCAAGGCCGTTTTCTAGGCCCCTTTCCCTTCCCGCAGCCGCGTCCCGTCCGCGTGGCCGGCTGCGGGCTTTTTTATCCTGACCGAGGACCATCATGGTATTGACCGTCGATCGCCGTAGTCTCGTCGTGGGTGCCAGCTTCGGGCTGGGCGCCTTGCTGCTTCCCGCCGGGCGCAGCCTGGCGGCCGGTCTGCTAGGCGCGCGGGGCTTCACGCACAATGTGGCGAGCGGCGAGCCCGGCCCGGATTCCATGCTGCTGTGGACGCGCTACGTGCCGGTGGCGGGTGACGCGATCGTCCGCCTCGACGCCGAGGTCGCGCTCGATCCGGATTTCGCGACGATCGTGTCCGGCGGCATGGTCCGCACCGGCCCCTATCGCGACTGGACCGCCAAGATCACGGTCGACGGGCTGAAGCCCGGCACCGTCTATTGGTATCGCTTCATCGCCCCGGACGGCAGCGCATCGCCGGTCGGCCGCACCAAGACCCTGCCGGTCGGCCCCGTCGCCCGCTTCGGCCTGGGCGTTTTCTCCTGCTCGAACCTGCCCGTCGGCTGGTTCAACGCCTATGCCCATGCCGCCGGGCGCGACGACCTCGACCTCTGGCTGCATGCCGGCGACTATATCTACGAATACGGCACCGCCTCCTATCACGACCAGATCGTCGACGGGCGCGCGCCGGAGCCCGACCACGAGATCCTCACCCTCGCGGATTATCGCCTGCGCTACGCCTGCTATCGCGCCGATCCCGATCTGCAGCGGCTGCACCAGATGGCGCCGATGGTCGCCATGTGGGACGATCACGAATCCGCCAACGACAGCTGGGAAGGCGGGGCGCAGAACCACCAGCCCGCGAGCGAGGGCGACTGGACCCTGCGCAAGGCCGCGGCGATGCAGGTCTATCGCGAATGGATGCCGGTGTCGGACGAGCCGTGGAAAGCCTATCCGCTGGGCGCGCTGGCCACCCTCTATCGCACGGAATCCCGGCTGCTGGCGCGCACCCAGCAGGCCGATATCGGCGCCGCCTACAAAGCGGCCGATCCGGATGCCGCGCTCAGGGCGTTCCGGGACGGCCCGTGGCAGGATCCTTCGGCGACGATGCTCGGCTCGACCCAGGAAAGCTGGCTGGCCCATGCGCTCAAGGCCAATGCGCGCGACACGGCGTGGCAATTGATCGGGATGGGCACGATCCTCGGGCGGACGCTGATGCCCGCGCAGGCGGTGGACTGGCTCCGCCCCGATTCGAAGGCCGGCACGGTGAACGGCTTCCGCAACGCGATCCGTGCCGCGAAGCTCGGGTTGCCGATGTGGATGGACCGCTGGGACGGCTATCCCGCCGCCCGCTCCCGCCTGCTGCGGATGGCGCAGGCGGCGGACGCGGATCTGGTGATGCTGTCCGGCGACAGCCACAATGCCTGGGCCTATGCGCTGGCCGAGGACGGCAAGCCGGCCGGCGTCGAATTTTCCGGCCACGCCATCACCTCGGGCGGGATCGAGGGCAGTTGCGCCGCCGATCCGAAGATCGTCGCACGCGGCTTCGTCGCCGCCAATGCCGAGCTCCAATGGGCCGATACCAGCCAGCGCGGCTATATGATGATCGAGATCACGCCGCAGCGCGTATCCGGCGAATGGCTGTTCATGCGGACGATCGAGGCGCGCGACACGGCGATTGCGGGCACGCACCGCATGCAGGTGGAGCGCGGGCGCCGGACCTTCTCCGCCTGATCCCGATCCCATCCAGCGAACAGGACGATCCCCGCCATGCCGAACCGCCCCCTCCAGCGGATCCCGCTTCTTCTCGCCTGCTGCCTCGCGGCGCGTGCCAGCGCCGCTCCGGCGGCGGCACCGGCGCCCCTGCCGCTCACCCAGAATGGCGGCACCTGGGCGTCAGGCCATGTCCAGGGCATCGCCGTGGATCTGGACCATGGCTATATCTATTATTCCTTCACCAATCTCCTCGCGAAATACGATTTCCAGGGGCGGCTGATCGGCACGCTGGTCGGCTGGACGGGCCATCTCGGCGATCTCGATTTCAACCCCGCCGACGGCAAGGTCTACGGCTCGCTGGAGTATAAGGAGGACAAGGCCTTCTACATCGCCGTGATCGACGTCGCCCGGCTCGACCGTGTCGGCATCGAGGCGAGCGAGAGCGACATCTTCCGCACCGTCTACCTGCCGGAGGTGGTGAAGGACTATTCGGCCGACCTCAACGGCGACGGCCGGTTCGACGGCGACGACGGCAAGTATCGGGGCGATGTCGCCGCCTCGCCCGATCACCGCTACGATTGCTCGGGCATCGACGGCGTGGGGTTCGGCCCCGCATTCGGCCACACCGGCGGCAAGCTGTATCTCACCGTGGCCTATGGGATCTACGGCAACACCCAGCGCACCGACAACGACCATCAGGTGCTGCTGCAATATGACATCGCCGACTGGGCGCGCTATGCCAGCCCGCTCGTGGAAGCGAAGCCGCACCACCACGGCCCCGCCCGCGTGCACGGCAAATATTTCGTCCGCACCGGCAACACCTCCTACGGCGTGCAGAATCTCTCCTACGACGCGACGCTGAAACGCTGGTTCCTGGGCGTGTATCAGGGGAGGAAGCCGTCCTTCCCCAATTACCGGCTGTTCGCCATCGATGCGGATGCACGGCCGGCAACCGGCGATCTCGTCGGCGTCTCCGCGCCGGGGGGCAAGGGATGGGAGAAAGGCACCCTGCTCCCGCTCGCCCCGGATGGCCTGCGGGATCCCGCCACCGGCATCCGCGGGTGGAACCAGAAAGCCGATGTGGGCTTCCAGTCGGTGGGGCACGGGCTATTCTATGTGTCCGTGAATGCGGGCGGCAAAGGCCGGCAGACCGCCGATCTCACCCTCATGCGCTGGACGGGGGATGCGCAAAGGCCATTCGTGCCGGCGACGACGGCGGATCTTCCGAGCCGTTGAGAAACCCGTCGGCATGGCGGCCGGCGGCCCTCGCCGATCGGCCCTTTCCCGCAAGGACGAACGATCGTCCACAGGCCCGGCCGGCAAACAACAACTGTCACATTTATGATTTACCCGGCTTCGGTTCGTTGTCGATCCTGTTCCGGAACAGCCCGCGACAGCATGTCGAAACCGGTCCCCATGCTCAAGGACAGTTGATGTACGCGATCGATCGGGAGCGAACGCGATGGTTCCTTCGCGAGATATTGCCGCACGAACCGGCGCTGAGAGGCTGGCTCTCCCGCCGCCCGACCGCGGATCTCGACATCGACGACGTCATCCAGGAAGCCTATGCCATTCTCGCCGACCTCGAGACCGTCGACGACATCCGCCATCCCCGCGCCTATCTCTTCCAGGTCGCATGGTCGGTGATCGTGAAGCGGTTGCGCCGCGCGCGCGTGGTCCCGATCCACGCCATCGAGGATCTGGCGCGGTTCGATCATCCCGACAGCAGCCCCTCGCCCGAACAGATCGCCATCGACCGGGATCAGCTCGGGCGGCTCGCCCAGGCGATCGGCGCCATGCCGGCGAAGACGCAGGAGGCGTTCGTCCTCCGCCGCGTCGAGGGGCTGTCGCAGCGCGAAATCTCGGCGCGCATGTCCATTTCGGAGAATACCGTTGAAAAGCATATCTCCCGCGGGCTGCGTTTCCTCGCCGATTGGTTTGGCTATGGCGGAAAAGCTCTGGCAAATGGCTCAAGGGAGAAAGAATCGGAGATGGCGTCTGTAGATGGCCGAGCGCGAAACCAGTCGGTACATTGACGAGACGGCCTCCGACTGGATCGCGCGGCTCGACCGCGGACCGCTCTCGGAGGAGGAATCGCAAGCATTCGAAGCGTGGCTGAGCGGCGATGCCCGCCGGCGCGGCGCGTTGCTGCGCGCCAATGCGATATCCATGATGAGCGAATCCGCGCGGGCGCTCGGCCCCGATTTCGAGCCGCGCCAGTTCGCGAGCGCGCCGGTCGCCAAGCCGCCCCTGCTGTCCCGGCGCAGGGTGATGGCCATGGCCGGCGTCGGCGGGATCGCGGCGGCGTCGATCGTCGCGCTCGGCATCAACACGCCCGCCGCCGGCGCGATCACGACCGGGGTCGGCGAAGTGCGCCTCGTCAAGCTCGACGACGGCTCGACGGTGATGCTGAACACGCAGACCAGCGTGAAGATACGCTACAGCAACGCCGTGCGCCGGGTCGAACTGCTCTACGGCGAAGCCTATTTCACCGTGGCCGACGATCGGCGACGCCCCTTCCTCGTCGAGACGAGCGGCACGAGCGTGCGCGCCACGCAGGCGGCGTTCCTCGTGCGCCGCATCGAAGGCAAGCCGGTCGACATCCTCGTCGATCAGGGCGGCGCGACCGCCGGCATCGCCGGCACGCCGGCGCCGATCCCGATGCAGGCCCACAGCCGGCTGCTCATCCCCCTTTCACCTGCGACGGCGGCGTCCGCCGCCCCGGCTGGCGCGGCACCGGCGCCCAGGACGGTCTCCTCCGATCTGGTGTCGCGCGCGCTGGCATGGCGCGACGGCAAGATCGCCTTCGAGGGCGAGCGGCTCGACCAGGCGGCGGCCGAGTTCGCCCGCTACAGCAAGGTGCGGATCGAAATCGCCGATCCGGATCTCGCCCGCGAGCCGGTGACGGGCCTGTTCGCGGCCCGCGACCCGGTCGGCTTCGGCCGCACGGTCGCGAGCATCTTCGATGCGCGCATGGACCAGCAGGGTGGTGCCGTGATCCTGAGCCGCAGCGCGCCGCGAAAAAAATTCTCCTCATGATGGCGGAAATGGCCGGCCAGAGGCTCTTACCCTTTTTCTGAAGGGGGATGACCGAGCGGAACGGAAGCGACAGGTCATGATTGCGCGTCATCTCGTCCCGTCCACCGGCGCCCTTGCCGCTGCGCTGGCGGTCGCCCCCCCCGTCCATGCGCAGCCCCGCAGCTTCGACATCCCGGCGCAGCAGGCGGTCAAGGCGATCCCGGAACTGGCCCGGCAGGCCGAAATCCAGATCATCGCCTCGGCCCGCGATCTCGCCCATGTCCGCACGCCCGCGATCAAGGGCGTGATGGACGCGCGGGACGCGCTCCATCGCCTGATCGCCGGCACGACGCTCCAGATCCTCAGCGACGACGGCCAGATCGTGGCCCTGCGCTCGACCCGCACCGGCCGGGCCGGCAGGCACGGGCGCGGCGTCGTGCGCGGTCGCGTCCTCAACGCGGCGACCGGCAAATATCTGCCCGATGCCGAGGTGCGCGTGCAGGGCACCGACATCGTCACCACCACGGACAATGCCGGCGCCTTCCGCATCGTCAACGTGCCCGCCGGCGATGTGACGATCCTGGTCCATTATACCGGCCTGAAGGACGCGACCGTCGCCACCAACGGGGGCGAGGCGGCGGCGCTCGACATCCGGATGGAACCCCTGTCCTCCGCCGGCAACGGCTATGTCGATGCGCAGGACATCACGGTCGACGGCGTGCGCTCGGGCCAGGCCGCGGCCCTGATGAAGCGCCGCTCGGCGATGAACGTGTTGACCGCGGTCGATGCCGACAATTTCGGCGCCCTGACGATGGGTGATGTCGGCGAATTCCTGAAGAACATGCCCGGCATCTCCATCGACTATGTCGAGGTGGACACCAATGCGGTGCGGATCGACGGGCTGGATCCGAAATATTCGATCTTCACCACCGACGGCGCCCGCATGGCGACGGCGACCTCGAACAACACCACCGGCCGCCAGAATTCGTTCGAGCAAATGTCGATCACCGGCATTTCCCGGATCGAGCTCAACAACACGCTGACCGCGAGCATGGACGCGGATGCCCCCGGCGGCTCGATCAATCTCGTCTCGAAATATGCCTTCGAGCGGCAGAAGCGCCTGTTGCAATTGCAGGTCGGCGGGATCGGCACGTCCGATTCCACCTTCGGCACTTATTATGCGCCGAACGACCGGAAGCGCGCGACGATCTTCCCCTCGGTGCAGGCCTCGTTCGCGAACGTCTTCCTCGACGGCCGGCTCGGCGTGGCGCTCAGCGCCAGCTACAATGCCAATTATGTCGAGCAGGATCGCGTCCAGACCGACTGGTCCTACCTTCCGAACGGAACCGTGCTTCCCTATCAGGTGATGTGGCGCCCAGGCCCGAAATTCACCCACCGCGAAGCGATAAACGGCGCGATCGACTATAAGCTGTCGGACAAATTATCTTTGTCCCTCCACGGAACCTATTCGTTCTACGACGTGGAATATTACAATCAATATACTTTCCTCGTGTTCGGAACCTCGACCAAGAGCTTCGCGGCACCGGGATCGACGCCGACCCATATCGTCGTCGATCCGAACGGGGCCAGCACCAACGTCAACACGCAATATTCCCATCGCTACGCCGGCACCCCGGCGATGATCGTCACGCCCAAGCTGGAATATCAGGACGCGACGTGGAATATCCGCCTGCGCGGCGCCTATTCCAGCTCGGAATATCAATTCCGCGATGGGAGCCACGGCTTTTTCCAGCGCGACGATACCAAGGATTCCGGGATCGGCTTCACCCTCGACCGGACATCCTCGGAATCGCCGGCCTATACGCTGGCGCAGACGGCCGGCCCCTCCTGGAGCGATCCCGCGAACTGGCTGCCGGTCAGCAACACCGTGCGCACCGCGGAATCGAACGCGGTCGATCATCAATATGGCGGCAATCTCGACATCCGGAAGAAGTTCGAAATCGGTCGCGTGCGCGCCACCTTGCTCACCGGCGGCGGGCTCCGCACCAACGAATGGTACACCAACGAAGGCTCCTATCATCTCTACAATTATGTCGGGCCGAAGGGCTCGACCCTTCCGGCCACCGATCATTATGTCTTCGCGATCAAGGGCTTCGATGCGGGGAACTTCAACGCGCAGGATTGGCGCACCGACAGCAACTATGCGACCTGGAGCCTGTTCCAGCAGCATCCCGACTATTTCGCGCCGGACACGGTGGGCAATCTCCAGCGCCAGTATCTGAACAACCATCGCATCCGGGAAACGATCGACGCCGGCTATGTCGAGCTCCAGGCCCAGCTGGACAGGCTCAAGTTCGACCTGGGCCTGCGCTATGAAGGAACCCACGAAGGCGCCCTGGTCGCCCAGACCCGCACGCCGGCCGAGGTCGCGGCCGCCGGCTACACGCCGGGCACCGTGGATTATGTGAACTACCAATATTATGATGGCCACCAGCTGTGGAAGACCGGCGATTATGGCGACTGGTTCCTGAGCGGCGGCCTGAAATATGACGTCAATCGCCGCCTGGTTGCGCAGATCGCCTTCAGCCAGGCCGTGCTGCGGCCGGACTATGGCAATCTCGGCGGCGCGATCTCGGTGAACGACAGCGCCGATACCGTCACGGTCCCCAATCCGCTGCTCAAGCCCGAGCATTCGACGAAATATTATGCCAGCCTGCAATATTATCTGGAGCCATCCGGGCTCATCGGCGCCTCCGCCTATCATCTCGACGTGAAGGACATGCAGACCACGGGCGTCACCGTGGATCCGGCGGAGGCGGGCTATAGCGCGACCGATTATCCGGGCTACACCTTCGTCAGCACGATCAACCTGCCGGGCACCCACCACACCAATGGCGTCGTGCTCGAATATGACCAGCAGCTCACCTTCCTGCCCGGTGCGCTCAAGGGACTCGGCCTGCGCGGCTCGCTCGCCTGGGTCGATCCCGACGGCGTGCGCGTGAACACGCCCGATTATTCGGCCAATTGGGGCGTGCGCTACACCCGGGGCAAGATCGATTTCCAGCTGACCGGAAACTATCAATCCACCTACCGCGTCAGCGCGCTCGCCAACACCCCGACCACGGCGGCCAACGGCATTCTCTACCACGCCGCCCGGACATTGTGGAACATCAGCGCGACCTACAGCATCGATGCGAGATTCGCGCTGCAGGTTGCCGGCCGCAACATCTTCAACGCGCCGGACATCGTCTATTCCGACATTCCGAGCCGGGTCCAGCTCTACAGCATCTACGGATCGATGTGGAACGTCGCGCTCAAGGCCACCTTCTAGGCGGCGGCCTTCGCCGAAACGAAGTCGACAGCCGTCAGGCGAGCCGTTCCGGAACGGCTTGCGCATCCTCGATCAGGGCGCTGCGCGGCGCCACCCCTTCCCAGGGAAAGACGAACCAGCTCTTGTCGGTCGCGCGATCGATGGTCCGCGCCCGATAGTCGACCCGCTCGCGCGAGCGGCTGTTGTCGATCAGCACGCCGAAGCGCAGCCGCTCCGCCACCGCCCCCTGGTCCATCAGGCGATGCCGCAGGAAGGCGATCGTCGCGCCGCTGTCATTGATGTCGTCGATCAGCAGGATATGCTCGCCACCGGCGACGCGCTTCGCCAGTTGCGCCAGCAGATCCTCGGCGAAGCCCGCCACCTTCGAGGAATAGTCCACCGACAGCAGGGCGATGCCCATGCGGTGCGACAAATAGGTCGCCGGCACGAGCCCGCCCCGCCCTATGCCGATCAGGAAATCCGGGCTCCAGCCCGTATCGGCCGCGATCGCCTCGCCGAGCGTCGCGATGTCGCGCAGGAAATCCTCCTGGCTGATGGGGACGAAGCGCGGCTCGGCGGAAGTCGTCACGAAAGCGGTCCTGATACTCGCGAAACGGTGCCAGAGGCCTTATACGCTCGGCCGGCGCGGGACAATCCGGCCTCCATCCGCTGGCCTGCACGACGGAGAACAGAGCCGATGACCGACGACGATTTCATTCGGGCCATCCCCAAGGCGGAACTGCACCTGCATATCGAGGGCAGCCTGGAACCCGAACTGATGGTCGCGCTGGCCCGCCGCAACCGGATCGACATCCCCTTCCGCTCGGTGGAGGAGGTCCGCGCGGCCTATGATTTCAGCCGCCTGCAGGATTTCCTCGACATCTATTATGCTGGTGCGCGGGTGCTGCGCGAGCAGGAGGATTTCCGCGATCTCGCCCGCGCCTATTTCGATCGCGCGGCGGCGGACGGCGTCGTCCATGCCGAGATCTTCTTCGATCCCCAGACCCATACGGACCGTGGCATTCCCTTCGAAATCGTGATCGAGGGCCTGCTCGCCGGCATGGCGGAGGCCGAGACCGTGCACGGGATCAGCGCGAAGCTCATCCTCTGCTTCCTGCGCCATCTCGACGAGGATGCCGCGTTCGCCACCTTGCGCGCCGCCGAGCCCTGGCTCGGCCGGATCGCGGGCGTGGGCCTCGATTCGTCCGAGGTCGGGCATCCGCCGTCCAAGTTCGCGCGGGTGTTCGCGGCCGCCGGGGACGCCGGGCTCAAGCGCGTCGCCCACGCCGGCGAGGAGGGCCCGCCCGCCTATGTCCGCGAGGCGCTCGACCTGCTGCGCATCGACCGGCTCGACCATGGCAACCGCGCGCTCGAGGATCCACAGCTCGTCGCGCGGCTGGCGGCCGAGCAGATGACGCTCACCGTCTGCCCGCTGTCCAATCTCAAGCTCTGCGTGGTGGGCGACATGGCCGAGCATCCGATCGACCGGATGCTCGATCTCGGCCTGCGCGCGACGATCAATTCCGACGATCCGGCCTATTTCGGCGGCTATATCGCGGACAATTACCGGGCGGCCGCCGCCGCGCGGGGCCTCGACCGGCACCAGATGGCGACCCTGGCGCGCAACAGCATCCTGGGCTCGTTCCTGGCGCAGCCGGAGAAAGAGCGGCATCTGGCGCGGATCGACCGGTTCGTCGGCCAAGGGGAATGACCGGGATAGCGATGGAGAAGGGCGCGTTCTTCCTGAACCAGGATCGCTATCTCCACGCGCCCCACGAGGATGCGATGTTCCATTGGGACCATCGTGCCCGCACGATCCGGATGAAGCTGGCCGGCCAGAGGTTCGACGTCGAGATTCCGCACGATCACCGGATCTTCAACGAAGCCATCCTGAGCGGCCGGGAGATCACGCGGGCCGACTATGAGGCCGGGGTGATACGTAAATAGAGGGCGCGCGCCGCGGCGGGGCCTCGGCGGTCGTGACCGTATCGCGGCCGCTTCCATCAGGAGAGCCGGCCAATCGCTGCTGATGCACGGCTCGCCATACCGCTGAACACAATATGCTCTCGCCGCGCATCAGGCGTTTAAACCCAGGAACGACCGCAAAGAGGCGCGCCATCGTTACCCAGATGCCAGAAACGCCTTCCTGATGGCTCCCTGAGCCCATATGCCACGCCATATGGAACGAAAAAGCCTCAAGGGAACTTATGCTGCCCCGGCGATCGAAAAGGCATTCGAGGTCATCGAACTGCTTACCGATTACCCGGAGGGCGCACTCGTCAGCGAGATGGCGGTCCGGCTGGGTCGGACGGTTGGCGAGCTCTTCCGTATCGTGATCGTCATGGAACAGCTCGGTTATCTGCGCAAATCGAGCAAGACCGATCGTTACACGGTCTCCTACAAGCTGCTGGACATGGCGTTTCGGGCCACGCCGGCGCAGAATCTCGTAAGGGCGGCCATGCCCGAAATGCAGGATCTCGCCTCAGCCATCGGGCAATCATGCCATCTGGTCGTCGCCAACGGGGGCAACGGTCTTGTCGTCGCCGTGGAGCAGCAACCGGGCGTACGAGGCTTCTCCTTGCGCGTGGGCGCCACGATCGACATCGTCCAGAGCTGCTCCGGTCAGGTCATCCTGGCATTCTCCTCGCCGCAGCGAGCCGGGCAGATCCTTGCCGCCGCCGAAAAGGAGCGGAGCATTTCCATCGATCGCGACTGGCTGGCCGGACGGATCGAGGTGGTGCGCGCGCAGGGTTTCGACAGTCGCAAGAGCCCGATCACGCACGGCGTGACGGATGTGAGCTTTCCAGTGTTCGGCTTCGATGGCCACATAGCAGCAGCCCTCACGATCCCCTTCCTCGAACTGATCGACGGATCGCAAAAGGCGGATCTGGCGACCGCCCACGATCTGCTGAGATCGACGGTGTCGCGCATTTCCGACATGCTGGGCGCGCCGGGCGCTGCCTAGCCGGCCGGCATCGAGCGCAAGACACGGCGGGCGTAAATCGCGACGCAGAGGAAACAGCAGGCGGGGAGCAGCAGAGCCGGGGGGACCCGCCCGATATCGGTGGCGATGAGCCCCATCACCGGCGGGAAGATCGCGCCCCCGATGATCGCCATGATGATGCAGGACGATCCCAGCGGTCGTGCCGAGCCCAATCCTTCGACACCCAGCGCGAAGATGGTCGGGAACATGATCGACATGAAGAAGCTGACGAGGATGAGCGCGCCGAGCGCCACCCAGCCCGAAGCCACCGCCGCGACCACGCAGAGCAGCAGATTGACCATCGCATAGAGGCTCAGCAGCGCGGCCGGGCGAACCCGGCTCATGAGCGCGGTGCCTGAAAAGCGCCCGACCATGAAGAGGACGAGGCTGGCGGAAAGCAGGAAGGCGGCGTGACGCTCGGAGATCCAGGGCGTCACATCCTTCACGAAATCGATGAAATAGCTCCAGATCCCAACCTGCGCACCGACGTAGAAGAATTGCGCCACGACCGCGCCGGTCAACGGCCGGTGGCGGATGATCTGCCGGAACTGGGAGCCGGGCGCTTCATCGGCGAGTTCGCGCGCATCGGGCATACGCGCCAGCGCGACCGCGATCGCGACGGTGGCAGCAGCGAGCGCGAGGAGCAGATACGGCAATTGCACGGTGGCCGCCTCGGCGGCGCGATAGGCAGCGAGCTGCGCGGCACTCATCGCGTCCAGGGCCGCCTTCGAATGCTCCACGCCCGAAAAAATCAGCAGGCCACCGATCATGGGCGCGATGCAGGCGCCCAGGCCGTTGAACGCCTGCGCAAGGTTGAGGCGTTGCACCGCCGTAGCCGGATCGCCGAAGAAACCGATATAGGCGTTGGCGGTGGTTTCGAGACAGGCGGCACCCGCCGCGATGACGAACAAAGCGAACAGGAACATCCCGAAGCTGAGCATCAGCGATGCGGGATAGAAAAGCAGCGCGCCGATGGCATAGAGGCTGAGCCCGACCAGCACGCCGGCCCGATAGCCCAGGCGCCGCGCCAACAGGCCGGCCGGCAGGGCGACGACGAAATATCCGATATAGAAGACGAATTGAATGAAGCCCGCCTGCGCCCGGTTCAGGCCGAGCGACTTCTGAAACTGGCGGATCAGGATATCGTTGAAATTATTGGCGAGTGCCCAGAGGAAGAAGAGGCTGACGATCAACATGAAGCCCCAGCGATAGGCCGGTACGATGAACCGGCCGCCCGCATCTTCGTCGGGCTGCGCCATGCGTGCTTCGGTGGTCACGACAATCCTCTCTCTTTTGTCGTCGCGTATCGTTTCTAGGTCGAAGCGGCGACGTGCTCCTCGTTCAGCAGACCTTCGGCGCTCAGATCGTTCCAGAAGGCCGCCATGATCGGATGACGGGCCAGCGCGACCGATCGCATGATCCGGTCGGCGCTGCCCGTGCCTATGACCGTCGTGGTGACGGCAGGGTGCGTGAGCACGAATTGCAGCGCCGCCGCGGCCAGCGGCACGCCGTGACGCGCGCAGCATCGCTCGATCGCCGCGACCTTGCGGATCACGACGTCGGGCGCCGGCGCATAATCGTAATGGGGTGTGCCGCCGCTCGTGCCTTTCGCCAGGATGCCCGAATTGAACACGCCCGCCGCGACCACGCCGACGCCCCGATTGCGGCATTGCTCGAAGAAAGCCGCTCCGCCCGGATTGAGCAGCGTATAGCGCCCCGCGATCATCAGCACGTCCAGATCCGCATGATCGAGGCTTTCCGCGCAGATTTCGGTTTCGTTGACACCGAGACCGATCGCGGACACGACGCCCTGATCGCGCAATTCCTCCATCGCCCGGAATCCGCCGGACAAGGCCTGCGCGAAATGGCGGTCATGGTCACGGCCATGCGTCGCCCGGCCGAGATCGTGCATGTAGATGATGTCGATCCGGCCAAGACCCAGCCGGTGCAGGCTGGCCTCCACCGACCGCATCACCCCGTCATAGCTATAATCATAGACGGGATCGAAGGGCATGGGCGAGTGAAAGCCGAACCTCTCGTCCACCGGTTCGCCAGGCACCAAAAGCCGGCCGACCTTGGTGGAGAGGATGTACCGGTCGCGGGGGCGCTCCCTCAACGCATCGCCGAGCCGTCGCTCGCTGAGACCGAAGCCGTAGAAAGGCGCCGTGTCGAAATAGCGAAGCCCCTGCCCCCAGGCGGCGTCGACGGTCGCCCTGGCGCTCTCGTCATCGACGCGGCGGTAGAGATTGCCGAGTGCCGACGCACCAAAGCCGATGGGGCCGCCAACAGAGAGGCGGTCGAGAAAGGCGGCGCGACGGGAGGTCATGGTTGCGCTTTTCAGAAGCTGGCGATCGCTTTCAGGACGTGATCGGCCTGGGCGATCAGGTCCAGGATGCGCACCGGCATCTCTTCGACGGCGAGGCTGTGCGTGTGCAACGCCGCGGTCGGGATGCTGCCGTCCCGGATGGCTTGCTTTACCCTGTCGAAATCGGCGCTGAGCGCGTTGCGGCTGGCGATCAGCGTCGTCTCGCGCTTGTGAAATTCCGGATCCGGGAAGACGAGATCGCCAGGCGCCACGCCGACGAGAACCAGGGTGCCGCCATGCGCGACATGGTGGAGGCTCTGCGCCATGGCGGTGAGCGAACCGGTCGCGTCGAACACCATGTCGAACATCTCGCCGCCGGTGCGGCTGGCGAGACCGGGGCCGGCCTCCACCACGTCGGCGAAGCCCAGATGGTCGCGAGCATAAGCCAGCCGCGTGGCGCGGGTATCGACGAGCGTGACCTGCGCGCCGTTCAGCCGCGCGAACAGCCCAACCGCGATGCCGATCGGCCCGGCGCCGACGACAAGGGCCTGGTCCGCCGCGCCGACCCGCGACCGCGCGACGGCATGGGCGCCGATCGCCAGAAACTCCAGCATCGCCGCCTGGTCGATCGTGAGCCCGTCGGCGTCGATCAGCGCGCGTTCGGGCACGGCGATCAATTCGGTCATGCCGCCATCGGCATGGACGCCCAGCACGCTGATGTTCATGCAGGCATTGGGCTTGCCCTTGCGACAGGCGATGCAGGTTCCGCAGGCGAGATACGGATTGATCGCGACTGTCTGGCCAATCCGGAAGGTCGAGCCCGGATCCGTGCGGGCGATCTCCCCACCCAGTTCGTGCCCCATGACTCGCGGATAGACGAGGAAGGGATGGCGCCCCGCGAAGATATGATAATCCGTACCGCACAGGCCCACGCGGCGGATCCGCACCAGCGCTTCACCCGGCTGCACGATGGGCGCCGGCCGCTCCTCGATCTCGATATTATTGGGTTCGCGACAGACAACCGCCTTCATCACACGTTCCTCGCCGCGCACTTTCGATCGATAGGTCTAGACGGTGATTATCATATATGCAAGTTAACTATCGCATATGAGAATCGATGCGCATCATCATCTGTGGCGCTATGAGGCCGGGGATTTCGGATGGATCGAACCGGGATCCGCGATCGCTCGCCACTTCACCATTGTGGATCTGACCGCTGCGATGGATGCGGCGCAGGTCGATGGCGCGATCGCCGTCCAGGCACGCCAGACCGAGGCGGAAACCGATTTTCTGCTCGAAGCAGCGACGCAGTGTGATCAAATCCTCGGCGTCGTCGGCTGGATCGATCTGCGCGCGCCCGCCATCGAGGAACATCTGGAAGCCCGGAAGCACCCTCTGCTGGTGGGATATCGCCATGTGGTGCAGGATGAGCAAGATCCTGATTTCCTGATGGTGGATGCCTTCATCCGGGGCGTCCGGGCGGTCGCGGACGGATCGCTGACATACGACCTGCTGGTCAACCACGCGCAATTGCCGACCGTCCCCGCCTTTCTCGATAAAGTGGGACATGGCCGTTTCGTCCTCGATCACGCGGCCAAGCCCGCCATCGCCCGTCAAGGCTGGCAGACCTGGGCGGACGATATCGCGGCGGTGGCGCGGTGTTCCGGCATCTGGTGCAAGATATCGGGCCTCGTGACCGAGGCCGATCATGACGCGTGGCAGCCCTCCGACCTTGAGCGCTACCTCGTCCACATATTTGACCAATTCGGGCCGGAGCGGCTGATCTGGGGATCGGACTGGCCGGTATGTTTGCTGGCCGCGCCTTATGGCGCCGTTCACGACCTGATCGCCGATTTCGTGACGCGCCACTGTCCGGCCTCGAGGCCTGCTATTTTCGGCGGCAATGCGATCGAGGCCTATGCGCTGGGCGCCCGCTCGCGATGATCGTGCAGTTCGGCACCAGCCGTTTCCTTCAGGCTCATGTCGACCTCTTCGCATGGGAGGCCTCGCTGGCGGGGCAGGATGTGCCGCCGATCACCATCGTGCAGGTGAGCGACGATGCCGGCCGCGCCGGCCGCCTGAAAGCGTTCGACGATCCGGAAGGCTTTCCCGTTCTGATCCGCGGCCTGGAGCATGGCGTGCCGATCGAGCGGCAGACGCAGGTGCGCAGCGTGAAGCGCGGGCTGCCGGCCGGTCGCGACTGGAATCTCCTGTGCACCCTGTTCGTGGATCACGCCGCCTACGTCGTCTCCAACAGCGGTGACGCGGGCTATGAGATCCCCGACGGAGACCGGACCCGCAGGGTGGATCGCTCCCCCACGAGTTTCTGCGCCATCCTTCTCGAACTCCTGCACCGGCGCTGGGCCGTGCGCGCGCCGGGCGTGACGATCCTGCCATGCGAGCTCGTCGCCGCCAACGGCGCGACGCTTCGCGCAAAGCTGCTCGGCCTTGCGAGAGATCAGGGCCTGGAAAGCGATTTTCTTGCCTGGCTGGAATCCGATTGTCTGTGGGTCAACACGCTCGTCGACCGGATCGTGAGCGCGCCGCTGGAACCGGCGGGTGCGGTCGCCGAGCCCTACGCGCTCTGGGCCATCGAGGACCAGCCCGGGCTTCGGATGCCATTCGCCCACCCCTCGATCGCGATCGTCGAGAATCTGGAGCGCCACGAGCGGCTCAAGCTCCATATCCTCAATCTCGGCCATAGCTGGCTGGCGGAGGAGTGGGACAGCGTGGGCGCGGACCCCGCCGCGACAGTGCGCGGGATGCTGGACGATCCGCGCAGCGCGGACCGGCTCCGTCGGCTCTTCGAGGAGGAAGTCGTTCCCGGATTCGCCGTCATGGGCTGGGCGCAGCAGGCGCGGGACTATGTCGCCATGACGCTGGAACGCTTCGCCAATCCGTATCTGGAGCACAGACTGGCCGACATCCACGGTCATCACCCGATCAAGGTCGCCAAGCGGATCGCGGCGTTCGTCGATTGGGTGGATGGTCGCGGTGGCGACGTTCCGATGCCTGAGCTGCGCGCGCTGGCGCGGCGCTATGAGGAGATGCACTGATGGCACGAGCGCTGCGCATAAGTGACGCCGACGATGTCGCGATCCTGATCGACGACGCGCAGCCGGGCGCCGACGTTCTCGGGATCGCGGCCCTCGATCCCGTGCCCGGCGGTCACAAAATGGCGCTCCGTGCGATATCCGCCGGAGCGATCGTGAGGAAATATGGCCAGATGATCGGCATCGCCCGGCGCGACATCGCGCCGGGCGAGCACGTGCATTCCCATAATCTCGCGCTGGGCGATCATCAGGCCGGCATGGCCGCGTCGCCGACACCCCGAAAGGCGGCGAGTGCCTTCGACACGCGGCCGACCTTCCAGGGCTATCTCCGCGACAGCGGTGAAGCGGGCACCCGCAACGCGATCGGGATCATCGCCAGCGTCAACTGCTCGGCGACCGTCGTGCGCCGGATCGCGCGGCAGTTCGAGGGACGATTGCCGCTTGGCATCGATGCCGTCGCTCCCTTCACGCACGGCAGCGGTTGCGGCATGGCGAAGGCCGGCGATGGCTTCGAGACGCTGGAGCGCACGCTGGCCGGCTATGCGCGTCACCCCAATTTCGGCGGCGTGCTGCTGATCGGCCTCGGTTGCGAGGTCGCGCAGATCGACGAGATGATGGCGCGCCAGGGGCTGACGGCGGGATCGCGCCTGCGCACGCTGACCATCCAGGATGCAGGCGGCACGGCGCTGGCGATCGAACGGGGGAGCGCCATCGTCGCGGAACTGATCGAGGAGGCGCGCGCCGACCGGCGCACCACCCGCCCCGCCTCCGATCTGGTGCTCGGCCTGCAATGCGGCGGATCGGACGGCTGGTCAGGCATCACGGCCAATCCGGCCCTCGGCGCTGCGAGCGATATGCTGGTGGCCGCCGGCGGCACCGCCTTTCTGTCCGAGACGCCGGAAATCTATGGCGCGGAGCATCTGCTGATCGCCCGCGCGTCATCCCCCGCCGTGGCGAAAGCGCTCGAAGCGCGCATCGCCTGGTGGGAAGATTATGCCGCACGAAATGGTGCCAGCCTCGATAACAACCCCTCGCCCGGCAACAAGGCCGGCGGGCTTACGACGATCTTCGAAAAGTCGCTCGGCGCGATCGCCAAGGCGGGGTCGATGCCGCTCGCCGACGTGCTGCTCTATGGCGAACGCCGACGGGTCGATGGCCTCAATTTCATGGATTCTCCGGGATACGATCCCTGTTCGGCCACCGGGCAGATCGCGTCGGGCGCCAATCTGCTGGCCTTCACCACGGGCCGTGGATCGGTGTTCGGCGCCCAGCCGACACCGTGCCTCAAGCTGGCGTCGAACGCGGCTCTTGCGCGGTCCATGGCCGACGACATCGACATCGATTGCTCGCCCGTGCTGGACGGCATGTCCGTCGCCGAGGCCGGCCGGATGATCTTCGATGCGCTGCTGGCCACGGCGTCGGGAGACCCCACCAAATCCGAAGCGCTCGGTGTCGGCGACTTCGAGTTCGTGCCGTGGCAGCTGGGCGCGTGGATGTAGATCGAAGGCCCGGCCGGACATCGGCCGTCCCCCGGTCATTCCGTCCGGAGGACGCCGGTCGCCGATAGCTCGGAAAGCCCGGCCAACGCTCCCACCGGTGGCCGGAGCCGGACACGGATCTGGCGCCCCGCCACCGCCTCGGTCTCCAGCGTCCGGGTCTGGCGATCGTCCTGCCCCTCGACTTCCTCCACCAGCTTCTGCCAGTGGCCCTGGCCGTCCTGTACCTCGGCGAGGAAGCCGTATCCGGCCGCCTGCGGGAAGGTCAGCGTCAGCCGATGGATCTCGATCACGCGCTCGAGATCGATGGTCACGCCCATCGTCGCGTCCCCGGTGGCGGGCGCCCAATAGGTCGCGGGATTGCCGTCATTGACCAGCTGAGAGCTGTGCCCCGGCGCGCTGGTGCTGGCGAAGGTGGGATTGCTCGGGCCGAACGTGCCATCGCCAGGGCGATCACGCATGGGCGCGGCGTAAGCGATGTATCGCCGGTCGGCGGCGATCAGCGTCTTGCCCGGAACGAAAGGCGGGCCGGAGAGCGTGCGCACGGTCGCGACGGCATCCTCAAGGCCCGGCGAGGTGGCGCGCAGGCGTGTCGCACCGGCCTGCCAGCTGCGCATCGCGATCGCCGCCTCGCCGTCGCGGATGGCGATGTCGCTGTCGGGCGCGAAATCGATGGCACGGCCGGTCGGCAGCTCGCCGGGGCCGGATTCGATCGCCAGATGCACCGGCGGGCTGTTGCTGAGCCGGCGGCCCTGCGCGTCGACGACGCTGACGATCACCTGCACATCGTCGGTGCCGTCCGCGCGTGCGATCGTCGGGCTGCTGGTGGTGATGCGCAGCGCAACGGGGGTGCCGGCGATGGGCCACGCCGGCGGCGGCACATGCGCGTAGGCGTTGCGGTACCAATAGTATTGCCGCTTCGGCAGGCGGAAATAATCGATCAGGCCCATGCCGCCGAAGCGCTTGCCCGCGACCGATCCATGATCGAACCCCGCCCAGATCGCCTCGCCCGAACGCCACGGCAGGCGCCACGATCCTTCCCTGCCCTTATCCGCGCCCGGCGTCTCGGGCAGATCACCCCAGCCGGGAGCATAGGTGCCGGGCCGATCCTCCATGGTCGATCCATATTCGGCCACGAAATTGGGAATGCCCGGATCGGGAAAGAGACTGGCACCGTCGCCATTGTAGCCGACGATATCGCCCAGCTTGTCGATATCGCCGCGCTGGGCGCCGTCGATCGAGGCCGGGCGTGTCGGATCGAGCTCGTGGCTGAGCGCCACCATCTCCTTCAGCAGACGGCGAACGTCGGGCAAGGTCTCCTGCTTGGCGAAGAACACCTCGTTGTCCATGCCCCACGCCACGATCGACGGATGGTTGCGGTTGATGCGGATCATCTCGGCAAGCTGCTGCTTGATGTTCGCCTCGAACCCGGCGCGATCGGCCTCCTCGGTCGGATAGGCCGGCGCGCCCCAGGCGTGCTTGAACCCGGCCGTGCCCCAGAAGGGGGCCTCGGACAGGAACAGCATGCCGATGCGATCGGTCGCCTCGGCAAAATGCGGGTCGTGGGGATAATGCGAGCCGCGAATGAAATCGAAGCCCGCATCCTTGATCAGGCGCACGTCGCGGTCGATCGCGCCATTGGTGACGGCATCGCCCCAGCCCGCCTGGTCCTGGTGCACGTTGGCGCCCCTGAAATAGCGATGCCGGCCGTTGAGAAAGAAGCCTCGGTCGGCGGTCCATTCGAACCACCGGAAACCGAACTCCGTCTCGAACCTGTCGCGCTCCTTGCCCGCAGCGCTCAGGGTCGTCACCGTGCGATAAAGAACCGGCGCTTCGGGGCTCCACAGCCGAGGACGGGCGATCGGCCCCGACAATTGCCGGGCGATCAGGGTCTCACCCGGCGCGACGCTCACCTGCGCCTCCGGCAAAATCGCCACGGCATGGCCGTGATCGTCGACGACGCGGGTGCGCACGAGCACGTCGGTGCGCGCGGCGCCATCGTTGCGCACTTCGGTTTCGACCGCGACCTTGCCCGATGCTGCCGAGAGGTCGGGCGTCGTGACGCGGGTGCCCGTCCACGGCACGTGCACCGCGTCCGAGGTTACGAGCCACACGTCGCGGTACAGGCCGCCGCTGAACACATGTTCGCCGGCACGTGGCGCGACGGTCGCCTGCCATTCGTTGTTGACGCGTACCGCCACGATGTTGCGTCCGGCGTGCAGCGCACGGGTGATGTCGACCGGGAAGCCGGTGTAGCCACCGCGATGATGCGCCAGCTCGATGCCGTTCACGTAGACATGGGCGTCCTGAAAGGCGCCCTCGAACTCCAGCGAGTAGCGGCGTCCAGGGACGACCGCGGGCAAGGCGAGCGCCTTGCGATACCAGCCGTCACCGACATAGAAGTCCGGCGCGCGAAAATAGGGCATGGAGAAGCTGTGCGGCAGTCCGACGCGCTCCCAGCTTGCGTCGTCCAACGCGGGTGATCCACCCTCCGCGACGCTGCCCAGCTTGAAACGCCAGTCGGCATTGAAGTTCTCGCGGGTCCGCATGGCGTTGCCTGGAACGGAAGCGGCCGGCGCCATCGACAAGCCGGTCGACGCGATCACCAGCGCGGACAGCAGACGAACCGCCAGCCTCACCCATAGCTTTCCCACGACACCCTCCATCCCCGAGCGGCCCGGCAAAGCTTCGCTGTTTGCAGGCATCTCCATCGTCGCGGTTCTCGCTATTAAAAACAAGATTTCTCCAGTGAAAATCTTTTTGGTCGACGGACATCGCAACCGTGCGTCCACATACCGACGAGCAAGAGACATGCAGATCCGCGCCCAAACCATTGGGCGCGATCCCGAACCGCCGCCAGCCACTCCTACGTGCGGCGACAACCAATCCGCCGACATGGAGATGCGCTCGCCGACAGCGTTATGGTTGCTCGTCGAGCGAATAGATGTGGTCGGTCGCCACCCACTTCACGCCCGGGGGCGCGAACGGCAGGCGCCGCTGAAACGCGCCCATCCGCGCTTCCCACGCCTGCACATCCGGATCGGCGCTGTCGCGCGCCGCCTGGGCGTCGGCATCATAGGCGGCCGAAACCTCCATCAGCATCACGAGCCGGTTGCCGGCATTGTAGATGTCCAATCGCTCGACTCCGGCCTCGCGGATCGCCCGCGCCACCGCCGGGGGCGGCCCGCCGGGTCGGTGCCATTCGCGATAGGCGGCGATCGCGGCGGCGTCGTCGACCAGATCGAGGATCAGGACACGTTGCCGCGAGCGGCTTTCAAGCTTCGGCAAGGCTGCCCTCCGTCAGGCCCGCACCCTGCACGATCAGCCCGACGCCGATCGGGTTGCGCAGCGCTTCGGGCAACGTCACCATCAATGCGTCGCCGCGCCGGTCGAACGCCAGCGGCGCGTCGCTCCCCGGCACCGTCACGCGCGCCACCTGGCCGCGCCCGACCGGATTGTCGCGGCCCAGCAGGGTCAGGCGCGCGACCCCATCCTGCGGCCAGCCCAGCACGAAGGCATGCACGTCGGCGCCCTTGCGGGCATAGCGGATGTCGGCCGGCGTATAAGGCGAGTTCGGGCCGCCCTCGTTGAAGCTGCCGCTGTTCGGCTTGGTCGGCCCCTCGGCATGATAGCGCCACGGCCGCGTGCCGTGGATCGCCGGGCCATACCGCCCCATCCAGGCGGCGATCTCCTCGACGATCCGCTCTTCCTTCTCGTCGATCGTGCCGTCGCCGCGCACCGGCACGTTGAGCAGCAGGTTGCCGTTCTTCGACATCACGTCGCACAGGGTGTGGATCACCGTCGCCGCGCTCTTGTAGCCGTTCCGTTCGTAGAGCGCCCGGTCATAGTGCCAATTGCCGATGCAGGTGTCGGTCTGCCACGGGTAGATCTCGATGCTCGCCTTGCCGCCGCGCTCGACGTCCTCGACCAGGCCCATGCGGATCGCCGGCGGCATGTTCTTGGCGTTGATCACGACATCGGCGCGGCCGCTCCGCGCGGCACTGGCATTGTAGAAATGCGCGGCGATCTCCAGCCCGTAATGCTCGAGCGGCAGATTGGTGTTGTCGAAATAGAGCAGATCCGGGTGATATTTGTCGATGAGGTCGCGGCAACGCAGGAACCAGCTCCGTGCGAAGCCGGGATTCTCGCGCGGAATTCCCTCCGTCCAGACATAGTTGGTGCGCTCGCTGCTGGCATTGGCCTCGAGCATCGACGGGATGCCATCGGGGAGTGCGAGACTGGTGCGGCCCGCATAGAGCTCCTGCGGATCGAGCCCCTCCCACCATTTGCCCTTGCCCGCCGCCGCCGTCAGGCGTGCCGCATCGTAGCGTTGCCCCTGGCGCGGTCCCTCGGGATCGTAGCCGTAGGCCAGCTGGAGCCAGTGCCAGGCATGGGCGCTGTGGTTGGAGACGCCGAAGCGCAGCCCCCTGGCGCGCGCCGCCTTGGCCCAGGTCCCGACGATATCCCGCCTAGGGCCGACGCGCACGCTGTTCCAGGCATGATATTGCGAATCGAAGGCGTCGAAATTGTCGTGGTGATTGGCCAGCGCGACGAAATACTTTGCGCCGGCCCGCGTGTAGAGATCGATCAGGCGCTCGGGTTGCCAGTTCTCCGCTTTCCAGAGATTGTCGATCTCCATGAAGCCGAAACTGGTCGGATGGCCGTATCTGGCGAGGTGCTTCTCGTAGATCGGCGAGCCTTGCCGGTACATCTCACGCGCATACCAGTCACCCGCTTCGGGCACGCATTGCGCGCTCCAATGCGCCCAGATGCCAAACTTGGCATCGCGAAACCAATCGGGCGCACGGTAGTCTCCGGTCAGCGAGGGCCAGTCCGGCTTGAACGGACCGGTCGCCTTGCGGCCGGGCACCCCCGCCGTCGCCGCGCCGGCGGTCGAGGCCGCGATCAATCCGAGCGTCTGTCGTCGATCAACCTTCACGCCATCTCTCCTCTGTTGATTACGTATAAGACTACAACGATGACAGCATTCCAGTTCTGAATCCTGTCGGATCGAGCGGGGAGTCGATGTTGAGAAGAGGTCGACCGGGCACGATACCATCCTGAGAATCACCGATTCCGTTTCGCGAAGCCCGATCGCGTCGAACATCACGCCGTGATGGTGGATATGCTCGGGCTTCGGCGCAAGCCTGGCGCCATCGACGGGCATGGCACGGGCCCATGAATGGGCGACGCACACGCCGGGCGGAACCGGGCGACCTGCCCACGCTCCGGCAGCTGATGGCGTCCGCTATCGAACGGCTCCAGACACTATTCCTGACCCGGCATAGATCGCCGCCAGCCGCCATCATCGCTGACCAGCCCCCTTCGGGAACCGAATCTGCCGCCCCAGTAAGCGACATTCTCACTGTTTCCCGGGCATCCTAAAAGGCTGCCGTCTGACCCCGCCGTCAATCTGTCAGCTTCAGTAGCTGATGCACGAATAGAAGCCGCATCCGATCAGAAACAGAAATATCAAAATCACCGGAATGACGTTCACCCAAGGCGTCACCGACAGCCTGCTCTGCGACGGGAGAGGTTCGCGACCTCCCCCGCCGTGATGCGGGCGCTGACCAAGCCTAGTCCGCCGCATTCCCGATCGCCTGGACCACGCCATCGACATCCGTCAGGAACGGCAGATGGCCGGTCTGGAGCGAGACGGTCTTCCGCACCGGGACACGAGCGACCATGCGGGCCTGGAAGGCGGGACTGATGACCTGATCGACGCCGGTATGCACGTAGATCCTGTCGACCCGGCCGAAGCGCCCGTCGGTCACATGGACCGGGGTGACCAGCGGTGCCGCCGGCTCGTCGAGGATCAGATCGGGGAGCTTGGCCTTCAGGGGCGCGGGGCCGTCATTGGCGAAGAGTTCCGCCCGCGCGTCATAGTCCACCATGGCGATCCCGCGCTCTTTGTCGATGGTCAGGCTTGGCCCGATCTTCGCGTCATGATCCTGCTGCGCCAGCGACAGGAGGGAGTCGCCATCCTGAGGCAGGTAGGCGGCGACGAACACCAAGGTCCTGATCTTCTCCGGCACTTGCTCTGCGGCGGCCGCGATGATGATGCCAGCGAAGCTGTGACCAACCAGGATCGCCTGGCCCGAAACGCCATTCAGAGCCTGGACCACGGTATCGCGATGGAGGTCGAGGCTGACTTGGTCGACAGCCATCGCTGCGCCGGGCCGGCCTGGCAGTTCCACGGTGATGACGGTGCGGCCCTGGGCCTGAAGCTTGCCGGCGACATAACCCCAGACATGGCCGCTGGAGAAGGCCCCGTGCACGAGGACGATCGTCGGCTTTTCTGCAATGTTGGTATCGTTTGCCGTTTTGGCGGAAGTCACGTTGCTCATGGCGATCCCTTTCTTCGTTCGGAGCACCCTCCGGTGCCGTGAAAAAAGATTAGCCGAGGCCTCGTCGGCCGGGCTATGCCACGGCCTCCGGTTTGCATGATGGATCGTCCGGCTTGGCCACCGATTTTGGAATGTCCGCAGCGCGCACCGATGTGTTGTCGCAGGTGCTCACCCTTATCAGGTTGCGGGGGGACCTCGTCTACACGACACGATTGGGCCAGCCGTGGGGACTGCGTTTCCCGCCGGGCCCCGCGCACTTTCATTTCGTGGAGGCGGGCGGCGCCTGGGTGGCGCCGGCGGGCGAGCCGCCCAGATGGATCGGAGCCGGCGACCTGGTGCTCCTGCCGCTCGGTAAGGGGCACACCATTGCCGATGCGCAGGATTCACCGGTCGAGAACGTCGATATCGTCGCGCCCGATCATTTCGACCGCGACAAGCTCGTCCTCCGTCACGGTGGGGAGGGACCGGCAAGTCATCTCGTCAGCGGCTTCTTCAGCTTCGAGGGAAGTCCGCTTCCCGCTGTGATGTCGGCGCTGCCGGCCTTGATCCACATTCCGAAGAGCGACGCGGGGGCGCCGGCCTGGCTTGCGGCGATCTCGCATTTCCTTGTCGATGAAGCGCAAAAGCCCGATCCCGGCTCGTCGCTCATGATCTCCCGGCTCATCGACCTGCTGGTCATCCGCACGCTGCGGAGCTGGGCGGGCAGCGAAGCAAACCGCGTAGGATGGTTGGGTGGCCTGGCCGAGGAACGCATCGGGCGCGTGCTGGCGGCGATGCACGCCGATCCCTTCAGCCGCTGGACTGTCGAATCGCTCGCCGCCGTCGCATCGATGTCCCGATCAATTTTTGCCGAGCGTTTTACCGCGGCGGTGGGCGAACCGCCGCTACGCTACCTGTCGCGGTGGCGCCTGACGATCGCCGCAGACATGCTCCGGAGCGGGGGGATGAAGGTCACGGAAGCGGCCTACAAGACCGGCTACGCCTCCGACGCGGCGTTCAGCCGGGCGTTCAAGAGCCATTTCGGTTACGCGCCGAGCGAGGCGAAGACCCTTCAAACCGCTGTTTGAAGGGTCCTCAACTCGGGCGAACGCTGGCCGCCCCTTTGCGATCCCGAGTTGCTCAGGCCCCAGTGGCGCGGGCAATGAGCGCATCGAATTTGGCGTCCAGAAGCGTGGCGGCGGCGAGGAGCGGCGGATTGTTCTCGATCACCATGAGCGACGAAGGCCGGACGTAGGCAACCGTCGCACCTTCGCCATCCTCGCCCTCGGTGATCAGGATTTCCACCGGCGCGAACAGGCCGGCGGTGATGTCATGCCGGATCATGGTGACGGCGATCAGGGGATTTCCGAGAATCCAGCGGACCGTGCGGCGGTGAATGCCGAACTTGGGAAGCCAACCGCCATGGTCGATCTCGGCAAACAGCATGAAGCCGCTCTCGCCTTCAAATCGCTCCTGCACGACGCGAACAAACTCGGGCTCGGAAATCGAGGTCTGTGCCAGACGGACGATTTCGGACACATTGGCCCGTCCCATCAGGCTGCGGAGGCGGACCAGCACTTCGTCAAAGCCGATGGATGTGACGACTTCCATGCGTGCGCCTGCGAAAGGCTTGGTGTGAACGTCTCTGGTCATGATGGCTCCTGTCGGATTGGCGGAGGGTCTCTGGATGTCAGGTTGAAATTCCGGCGTCGGCGACGACGGGTGTATCCGAACGGCAGCGCGGGCGGGGATGGCGAGCATCACCCCGCTTTGCCGAATGGCCTGATCGCGCGCCGCGTCAGCGGGAAGCGGCGGCCTCGATGTCGCTGGCCAGTTCGTCCGGATCGGTCAGGAACGGGGTGTGGCCGGTCGGGAGGGTGAATTCCAGACGGACCGGAGTGCTAGCGACCATCTTCGCCTGGAAGGAGGGGCTGATCACCTGGTCCATGGCAGTGTGGATGTAGACCTTGTCGATCCGGCCGAACTTGTCCGCCGTCACGCTCACCGGTGTGGCCAGGGGCGCCAGCGGCTCGTCCAGGATCAGGTCCGGGATCGCCTTGCGCAGGCCCTCGGGACCGCCATTGGCGAACAGGTCGGCGCGGGCCGCATATTCGATCGAGGCGATGCCCTGCTCCTTCTTGATCTGGAGATGCGGCCCGACCTTGGCGTCCGGGTCCTGCTGTGCCAGCGACACCAGCGAGTCTCCGTCATGAGGCAGGTATGCGGCCGTGAACACCAGCGTCTTCACCTTCGCCGGCGCCTTCTCCGCCGCGTCGGCGATGACGATGCCGCCGAAGCTGTGGCCAACCACCACGGCAGGGCGGTCGAGTTTCGCCAGCGCCGCGACCACGGTGTCGCCATAGAGGCCGAGGCTGACCTTGTCGGGCGTCGCGGGATTTCCGGGACGGCCCGGCAGATTGACGGCGACGACCTTGTAACCGTCGGCTTCGAGCTTCCCGGTCACGTGACCCCAGACCGAAGCATTCTCGAAGGCGCCGTGAACGAGCACGATCGGCGGCTTTTCTGCAGCCATGGCGCTGGTGCCGAAAGCGAGGGCCGAAGAGGCGAAAGCGGCGAGGAAGAGCTTCATGTTCGTGGTTCCCTTGTCGAGGACATCACCATCGATGCCGTGGGACCATGTCTAGATTTCGCGGGCATGGGCGGCCATGCCGGGGCCTCCTGATTGCATGATCGATCGTCCGGCCGGCGCCGGTCATCATGCGGATGCCAAGCGACCGGTCGACAGGCCCCCAACGCGCGCGCGTCCGGCATAACGCCGTGCCAGTGTCGCGCAAACGAAGAGCTGGGCTTGGTGAAACAACATCAGCGGCAGCACGATCAGGCCGATCGCATGACCCGGAAACAGGATCGCTGCCATGGGGATGCCGCCTGCCATGCTCTTCTTCGATCCGCAGAAGACGATCGCGATCTCGTCTTCCTTCGAGAAACCCAGCACACGGCTCACCCAGGTTGTCGAGCCGATCACGAGTGCCAGCACGATCAGGTCGATGAGCAGGATGATACCGATGCTCGCGGGTGAGAGCTGGTGCCAGATGCCCGCGACCATGCCTGCGCTGAACGCCGCGTACACGACCACCAGAACGGAGCCGCGATCGACCACCGAGGTCAGCACCGTGTGACCCAGCAGCCAGTCGCCGATCCACGGGCGAACGGCCTGCCCGACCACGAACGGCAGCAGGATCTGAAGGGCGATGTCCTCCAGCGCCTTCATCGAAAAGCCACCGCTCGCCGCTGGCAGGAACTGCGAGACGAGGATCGGGGTCAGGATCACGCCGAGCATGTTCGAGAGCGAGGCGCTGCACAACGCCCCGGGCACGTTGCCGCGCGCGATGGAGGTGAAAGCGATCGAGGATTGCACGGTCGATGGCAGCAGGCAGAGGAACAGAAGGCCCGTGATGATATCGCGCGGCAGGTGGCCGCGCAGCAGCACCGTCATGATCACGCCCAGGAGCGGGAACAACAGGTAGGTGCTGGCGAAGATCAGCGATTGCAGCCGCCAGTGCGACAGGCCGGCCCAGATCGCGTCGGGCTTCAGCCGCGCGCCGTACAGCAGGAACAGCAGGGCCACGGCAAGATCGACGATCCGGGTCGCCGAACCCTGTGCGGGGATCAGCGCGGCGAGCGCGACCGTGCCGATCAGCAGCAGGAGATAGGGGTCGACACGGATACGGGCGCGGACCGCCTGGAACGTCGGCATGGTGATATCCCTTCGTGAACGAGGGACATCTGATCACCGACCTTGAATTGCACAATAGCGATAGCTAAGATATCAGTCATCATATAAAATGATGAGCATACCGATGCGCGACCTGATCCCGGTAGACCTTCTTCAGACGTTCGTGACGGTGGTGGATGCCGGCAGCTTCACCGGCGCAGCGCGAAGCCTGGAGGTTCGGCAATCCACGATCAGCCAGCAGATCGCCCGGCTGGAGGCCTTGGCGCATCGGCGCCTGATCGATCGGGACACCCACAGCATGGCGTTGACGGTGGATGGCGAGCGGCTGCTCGACCAGGCTCGATCCATCATCGATGCCCACCTCCGCCTGGAAGCGAGCTTGTCGGAGGCCCCGCTGCGCGGGCGGCTGAGGCTGGGCGCGTCGGAGGATTTCGTGCTCTCCGCCCTGCCGGACGTGCTCGCCACCTTCGTACGCCGTCATCCCGAGGTCGACCTGGAACTGAGCGCCGGTCTGAGTAACGATCTCTACGATGCCTTCGATGCAGGCCGGCTGGATGTCCTCTTCGTCAAGCGCAAGACGGGAGACCGTCGCGGCAGCGTCGCATGGCGGGAGCCGATCCGCTGGGTCGGCCACCCGGACTTTCGCGTCGATCCCGACGGCCCTTTGCCGCTGCTGCTCTACCCGTCCCCCAGCGTCACCCGCGCGCGCGCGATCGAGACGCTGGACCGGTTCGACCGTCGTTGGCGTGTGGCGTTCACCAGCGCCAGCCTGGCAGGCCTCACCGCCGCAGCGCGCGCGGGGATTGGAATCATGCCGCATTCGGCACGGCTGATTCCCCCCGGGCTCGTGGTCCTCGGCGGGGGG
>Ga0105237_10001114_pt1 | contig 35969 bp, 30 predicted proteins | sample KBSC24metaG_FD_81520 | JGI IMG/M metagenome (GOLD analysis project Ga0105237, IMG submission 81520) | Corn rhizosphere microbial communities from Kellogg Biological Station, Michigan, USA - KBS C2-4 metaG | ecosystem: Host-associated > Plants > Roots > Rhizosphere > Soil | place: Michigan, USA...
GAAGCGGACCGTGCGGGCATGATCGAGCTGGGCGCGCAATTCGCCCTCGTCGATGATGTCGGCCAGGCGCACCGACCGGGTGCGGTTGATCAGCGAGAAGGTCGCCCGCACGTCCGGGTGGATGTGCCGGATCATCTGCAGCATCAGCAGCTTGTAGAAATCGGTGTCGAGCAGGCTGCGGACGATCGGGTCCAGCCGGAAATTGTGGTCGTAGGTGCGCTTCGCGATGTCGGTGACGGCCATGGCGCGATCCTTACCCGATCGCGCGCTGGAAGGAATGGGCGGGCGCGATCGGCCGATCGGTGCGCTTGCCGGGGCATCCGGGCGGCGACGGCGATGCCGGGGAAGGCTCTATCCCTGGTGGCTCGATATCCAGCGGCCGACCTGATCGTGCAGGATGGACAGCGGCATCGGCCCGTCGTCCAGCACCGCGTCATGGAAGGCGCGGATGTCGAAGCGGGGCCCCAGCGCCTGCTCGGCGCGCCGGCGCTCGTCGAGGAAGCGCAGCTCGCCGATCTTGTAGGCGAGCGCCTGCGCGGGCCAGGCGATATAGCGCTGCGTCTCGCCCTTCACCACGCGATCGGGCAGCGCGGTGTTGTCCGCGAGGCAGCGCATCGCCTGATCGGCGCTCCAGCCCTTCCAGTGGATGCCGACGTCCATCACCAGCCGGCAGGCCCGCCACATGTCGAAGGAGAGGCGGCCGAACCGCTCGTAGGGCGTGCGGTAGACGCCCATCTCCTCGCCGAGCTGCTCCGAATAGAGCGCCCAGCCCTCGACGAAGGCGGTAGGCTCGTCGCGGCGGCGGAAGGCGGGGAGGTCGGTGCGCTCCTGCCCGAGCGCGATCTGGAGGTGATGGCCCGGCACGCCTTCGTGGAGGATCCAGGCGGGCAGGCCGAACAGCGGATCGCCGAAGGACTTGCTGCCGACCACCACCGCGCCGGCGACGCCCTTGGCCGGATCGCCGAGATTGTAGCCGCCGGACGAGCCTTCCAGCTCCGGCGGCTTCACCCGGATCGTCCAGGGCAGGCGCGGCAGCGTGCCGAACCAGAGCGGCAGCAGCCCGTCGATGCGCTTGCCGATCTCGCTCGCCTTCTCGATGTAGGTGGGCAAATCGGGTGCGTAGAATTGCCTGTCGATGCGCAGCTTCGCCAGGAATTCGGGCAGCGTGCCGGTGAAGCCGGTGGCGCGCATCGCGGCCTCCATCTCGCCGTGGATGCGCGCGATCTCCTGCTCGCCCAGCGCGAAGATCTGATCCGGCGCGAGATCGGTGGTGGTCGAGCGGCGCACGGTGAAGGCGTAATAATCGCGCCCGCGCGGCAGGCTGGAGGCACCCAGCGTGGCGCGCGCGTGGGGCACGTAATCCTGCGCGAAGAACTGCGCCATGCGGGCCTGCGCGGGCTTCACCGCCTCGCGCACCGCCTGCACGGCCTCGGCCCGCAGCGCCGCCTGCCGGTCCGCCGGGATGGTGGCGGGCAGCGCCTTGAACGGGGACAGCAGGGGGCTCGCCTCCGCCGGCTGGCCGGAGGCGATCGTCAGGATGGCGAGCACCGATTGGGCGGTCGGCCTCGGTTGGACGAAGCCGGTGGCGATGCCGCGCCGCATGTTGGCGGTCTGCTGGTCGTAATAAGCGGGGAAGGCGCGAATGCGCGCGATCCAGGCCTTCGCATCCGCCTCGGAGCGGATCACCGTGGTCGCGGCGGCATAATTGGCGGTGTTGAAGAAGCCGTCGCCATTGTCGAAGGGGATGCGCGCCTCGTCCCATTGCGCGCCCTCGATCTGGATGCCGATCCGCCAGTCGAGCAGGCGCCGGGTCAGGGCTTCCTCGCTGCCTGCGGGGGAGGGCGGCAGGGCGTCGAGCCGGGCCTTGAGCGCGGCATAGCCCTGGGCCTGCCGGTCGGCCGCCGCCTTGCTCACGTCCGGCCAGCCGGGGCCGTCCTCGCCGCCTTGCCGGCCCAGCGCCTCATAGTCCTTCACCACCTGGTCGACCGGCGTGGCGTGGGCGGGAATGGCGGTGGCGAGCGCGATGGCCAGTGCGAAGCGGATCATGGTGCCTTGGCCTCCGTGGCATTCCAGTTCGGGACGGGATCGCCCGCCAGGTTGCGGACGAAGAAGCTGAACTGCCGGCGCGCGGCATAGTCGATCGGCCCGGTCGACCGGCCGACGCTGTGCTCCGCGCCGGGCACGACGAGCAGGTCGAAATCCTTGTTCGCCTTGATCAGCGCGTTCACCACCTGCATCGTGGAGGCGGGATCGACATTGCTGTCCTGCTCGCCCACGATCATCAGCAGCTTGCCGGTGAGCCGCCAGGCATTGTCGACGCCGGAGGCCGCGGAATAGCTCTGGTCGACCGGCCAGCCGAGCCACTGCTCGTTCCAGCTGATCTTGTCCATGCGGTTGTCGTAGCAGCCGGCATAGGCCACCCCGACCTTGTAGAAATCGCCGTGGAACAGCAGCGCGTTCAGTGTGCTCTGCCCGCCGGCCGAGCCGCCGTAGATGCCCACCCGGCCGATGTCGTAGGACGGATCGCGCGCGGCCATCGCCTTGTGCCACAGAATGCGATCGGGGAAGCCGGAATCGGCCAGGTTCTTCCAGGCGACATCCTGGAAGGCCTTGGAGCGGTTGGCGGTGCCCATGCCGTCGATCTGCACGACGATGAAGCCGAGATCGGCCTGCTCCTGCATGCCGATCACCTTGTCGCCGCCGGCATGATAGCCGAACGGCCAGTAATCCTTGGGCACGAAGCTGTCGTGCGGACCGGCGTAGATATTCTCGATCACCGGATATTTGCGATGTGGATCGTAATCCCGCGGCCGCACGACCACGCCCCAGATGTCGGTCTTGCCGTCCCGCCCCTTGGCGGCGAACACCTCGGGCGGGCGGAAGCCGGCGGCGCGCAGGCGGCTGTCGTCCCCCTTGGTGATGGTGGCGATCAGCGCGCCGTCGCCGGCGCGGTGCAGCTCGCTGACGTTGGGCAGGTCCACGCGGGAGTAATTGTCCACATAGAGGGACATGTCCGGCGAGAAGCTGACATCGTGATCGGCGTTCGCCGGGGTGAGGGCGGTGAGGTGGCGGCCATCGAAGTCGATGCGGTAATAATGTTTGAAATAGGGGTCCTCGCCCGGATTCATCCCGCTGGCGGCGAACCAGATCTGGCGCTTCGCATCGTCGACCTTCACGACCTTGCGGACGACCCAGTCGCCTTTGGTGATCCGGTTCTTCACGCGGCCGGTCCGGCCGTCGATCAGGTAGAGGTGATTCCAGCCGTCCCGCTCGGACGCCCAGACGATCTCGTCGCCGAGCCCGTTCACTTCATGCGCGAAGCGCCGGTCGGCATAGACGAAGGTTCTGGCGTCCTCGGTCACCGCCGCGTGGGGGGCGCCGGTGCCGGCGTCCACCGCGATCACCCGCGCCTGCTGGAAGCCGCGCCGCACATAATCGAAGGCGAAGCTGTTCCCGTCCTTGCGCCAGCGCGGCTCGGAGAGTTCGTAGGGATTGGGGAAGAGGGCGTCGTCGATCACCGTCTCGCGGCGCGCGGCGACGTCGAACAGCACCGGCCGTTCCTGATCGATGGCGTCGCCCGGCTTGGGATAAAGCTGGGAGCGCAGAGCGGGCTGTTCCTGGCCCGCCGGCGCCGCCTCGACGCGCAGCACATGGCGGGCATAGCCGGGGCGCACCCGATAGATGACGATGTGCCGTCCGTCCGGGGACCAGTGCAATGTCTCGGGATCGTAGAAATCCCCCGCCGAGCCATCCGTGCTGAGCCGGACCACCGCTGTCTCGCCCGGCTTGCGAATGACGAGGTTGTTGTCCTCGACCAGGGCTTCCCATTGGCCGTCCGGCGAGCGTTTCGGGCTGTTCTCGGCGGGGATGGAGAGATCGCGCACCACGCCGAAGCCGCGCGGACGGCGGTTGCGGGGCACGGGGGCGCAATGGCCGTCGTCCAGCCCGCAGCGCCAGTTCGCCTCGTCCATCTCGAAACGGATGGCCTTGCCGTCGTCGCCATAGTCGAACTCCGAGAAGGGCAGGCGGGCTGGATCGACGGTGTGGCCCAGCGCGGCGCTCAGCCCGGCCGCCACCTTCGCCTGATCGAAGGCCGGGGCCCTGGCCAGCGTATGGGCGTCCACGGCCTCGAAGGCGAAGCCGCCCTCCACCGTCTTGCGGTAGGCGAAATGGCTGCCGTCGGCCGACCAGTGGCCGGGCCATGCCACGTCGCGGGTGAGATATTGCCAGCTTTCGCGCAGGCCGATCGACCGGGTGAAGGCCGCCTCGTCGGGGGCGGCGGCCGGCGCCGCATGAGTCGCCACCGGCACGCATGACAAAGCGAGCGCGAGCAGACGCGCCCGCGCGACGGATCTGGCCATCGTCATCCTTCCTGGATCGGTGCCGGCGATCGGCCGGGTGGGGATATCCATCATGCGCGCTCAGGCCAGTTCGGCGACGATGGTGCGCGTCGCGCGGCCGGATGGCCGGAGCAGGACCATCGCCTTCGACGGATCGAAGCGCGCGGGAGCGCCGTCGATGGCGATCGCATGGATGCGCCTGCCCCTGGGAAGCCGCAGGTGGAGCCACGTCTCGGCCGGCGGGCGGGCCGGCATCCGCACCTCGCCCCGGATGGTGCGGCCATCCGCGTCGTCGGTCAGCGAGAAGCCGGCCGGGCCCCAGCGCGTCGGCGCGCCGTCGATCGCCACGGGCCGGCCGGACAGCAGCCAGTCGGTCGGCACGGCACGCGCGAGATGGAGCCGGTCCGCATCGGCATCCTCGTAGACGAGCATCCAGCGGAGGAGCAGCGGGATGGTGAGCTGCGCCGGGATGCAGAACAAGGCCAGCCCGCCGGTGATGCCGGAGACTTCGCCGGCCACCCAGCTGCCCCGGCTGTGCGCGTGGAAACGGTGGGCATAGAGGAAGAGCAGATACTCCTCGATCCGGTCGAGCCGCAGGAGCGCCTCGGCATAGCCGTAGGAGATGAAGCCCAGGATATCCCGGTGATCCGGGTTCGGCCGGCTGACATTGGCGACGATGCCGAGAGTCGTGCCGCCATGGCCGCGCAGGCAATCGATCACCAGCGCCTGCAGGTCGTCGGGCAGCACGCCGGCGTGGAGCAGTTCGGCATAGACGCGGTGCGGCCAGCCCTGCTCGGTGTCCTTGCCGTGCGACAGCGCCTCGCGGAAGGTTTCGGTCACGCCCGGCAGGGGGCCGACATAAGGCGGCTGGAGATCGCGGCGGATATTGGCCCGCAAGGCCTGCTCCAGCCGCTTCTGGAGCTGATCGGCGCGCCGCAGCCAGTCGGCGGCATCGGCCGCCGAGCCGCCCATTGCGGGCCAGACCGACGCGATCTCCCGCCAGCCCCGGACGGTGAAGGCCGAATTCGCCCAATAGGGCTTCCACCACAGAGTTGGATCCGGATGCAGGCAGGAATCGGATTCGTTCCAGCCGTGGATCAGGCCATGGCCGCGATCGGCGGCGGGCAAAGCGAGGCTCTGGTCGTGGAGGTCGGCCAGCAGGGTGGCGGTGGCCCGGATCTTGTCGCGGTGCTTGGCCAGCGTCGCCGTGTCGCCGGTGATGCGGAGATAGCGGGCCAGCAGCGCCAGGGTCAGCCCGAACTGCGCCGTCTCCGGGCCGCGCATGTCGACCAGCCCGTCCGGCTGCACGAAGGCGGTGAAATATTGATCCAGCACCGCGCGGGCCTGGGTGGCGCGGCCCCACATCAGGTTCGCGTAGAGCGAGCTGGTGAAGGTATCCTGGAAGCCGTCATATTCGGAACCGTAATAGTCCCGGTCCACCGCGCCATATTTGGGCCAGACGCCGTTCGGCCGGACGATCAGCTCCTTGGCGAAGGCGTGGTTGGCCATGTCCGCCCAGCTCGGATCGGGCAGGCGCACGTCCACGCCTTCGGCAAGCTCGGCCTGCCAGTATCGGGCGAAGCGGAACAGGGCGCCGTAGAAATCCTCCGGGGCCGGCGGGCGGCGGCGCGGCGGGTAGTTGGCGTAGCTGCGCCCATATTCGGCCTCGACGATCCGCCCCTGCTCGATCCGCAGCGTGCGATGCCAGGTCTCGACGATGAAGCGGTTGTCGGTATCCACGTCGGCGAAGACGATCAGATCCCAATAGCCGCCGTCCTTGTGCGGGATCACCTTGTGGACGGCGGGCAGCCAGCCGCCGAGCAGCCCCTCGTGGCGCTGTTGCGCGATGTCGTCGCCGGAGAGTTCGGGGAAGCGGTGCTCGGGCCGGTAGGTGCGGGTGCGGCCGTTGGGGAAGATCGGCATCGTGTCCTCGGCCTGGCGGGTGCCGACGAACGTGGTCCAGCCGAGCCGGGCGCCGAGATGGGCGGGATCGAAGCGGGTATCCCGGGGCGGCGCCGCGTCGCGCACCCGGTCCGGATCGGGATCGCCGCCGCCGGCGAGCAGCCGGTCGGCGAGCAGGTCCGCGTCGGCCATCGCGATGTCGCGCATCTGGAGGCCGAGATGGGGCGGATCGGCGGTGGCGAACATCGGCTCGGTGCGCTTGGCGAGCGTCAGGCCCCCCTCCGGCGAGACGAAGCGGATCGCGCCGTCCTTGTCGCGCAGATCCTCCCACACCGCCCATGGCGCCCCGTCGAGGGTGACGGTGAGCAGGCGCGTGTGCCCGCGGAGCGCATCGGCCGGCAGGGGCGGCAGGGCCGGGGCCGCACCAGGCGCCGCCGCCTGCAACGGGGCGCCGGCGCCGATCAACGCCGCGCCGGTGACCGAGGATTGCAGGAAGTCGCGGCGGTTCATGCGGGTTCACCTTGCCGGGAGAGGGGGATGGCGATCGATCGGGCGGGGCGGCCGCAGGCCCTGTCGGCCGCCCCGCCGTCCGGTGTCACGGGGCGATCATGCGCCGCCGGGCGTGGCGGCGTTGGGATTCCTGCCGCCGTCCGCGATCCACTGGTCCAGCACGCGCTCGAGCGTCGGCAGCGGTACCGATCCGAGGCCGAGGATCGTATCGTGGAACCAGCGCTGGTCGAACCGGGGGCCCAATGTGCTTTCCGCCTTGGCGCGCTCGCGGCGGATCAGCAATTCGCCGAGCTTGTAGGCGCAGGCCTGCCCGGGGCTGTTGATGTAGCGATCGACCTCGATCGTCACCTCATGATCGGACAATGCCGTGTGGCTGGACAGATAGTCCAGCGCCTGCTGGCGGCTCCAGCCCATGTGATGCAGGCCGGTATCGACGACGAGGCGCGCGGCGCGCCACATCTCGTAGGTCTCGCGGCCGAACTCGTCATAGGGCGTCTCGTAGATGCCCATCTTGGTGCCGAGCCACTCCATGTAGAGCGCCCAGCCTTCGCCATAGCCGGAGAAATAGGTCGTCCTGCGGATCGCCGGCCGGTTCGGCGCCTCCAGCGCCAGCGCCGCCTGGAAGCTGTGGCCCGGCACGCATTCGTGCGCGGTGAGCGGCGGGATGGTGTAGAGCGGGCGCGCTGGCAGGTTGTAGGTGTTCATCAGGCAGCTATCGAGCCCGCCATTGCCGCCGGTGGCGAAGGGCGCGATGTTCGCCGGGGTGGGCACGATGGTGAAGCGGTAGCGGGGCAGCAGGCCGAACATGAATTTGAGCTGCCCGTTGATCCTGTTCGCCACATAGGTGGATTTGGCGATCAGCTCGTAGGGCGTCTTCGCGTAGAAGCGCGGGTCGGTCTTCAGATATTTCAGGAAGCCCTGGAAATCGCCGCTCCAGCCGGCCTGCTTCATCGTCGCCCGCATGTCGGCGTCGATGCGCGCCACCTCCGTCAGGCCGAGCGCGTGGATCTGCTCGGGCGTCATGTCCGTGGTGGTGTATTGGCGCAGCTTGGCCGCGTAATAGGCCTTGCCGTCCGGCAGGGCCTCCGCCGCGGTGGTGGTGCGGGCATGCGGGACATACTCGTCATGCACGAAGGCGTGCAGCCGGGCGAAGGCCCGCGCCGCCGCCGTCACGGCGGCCTTGCCCTGGGCGGCCAGCGCGTCGCGGTCGGCGGCCGGGATGCTGGAGGGCATGTCGGCGAACGGCGTGTAGAGCGGATTGGCGGCGGCATTGGCGGAGGCGAGCGGCACGAGCGCCTGATCGCGCCCGGTGATGGCGATGCGCGATTTGGTGAAGCCCCGCGCCTCGCCCGCCTTCATGTTGGCGATCTGCTCGTCGATGTAGCGCGGCATCTCGCCGAGGCGGCCGATATAGTCGCGATAGGTCTGGCTGGTGCCGAAGCCCTGGCGCGGGGCGATCCACGTCCAGAAGCCGAAGGGGTCCTCATACTCCTTGAAGCGCTGCTCGGTGACGAAGCCTTCCAGCGCCGCGCGGAACACGTCGGCGTTGATCCGCTCCTCGGGCGAAAGCTGGTCGACCGGAATCGCGTCTAGCTGCTTCAGCGCGTTCGACCAATAGGCATAACGGCGCTGCTGGCTGGCGGCATCGACATGCGGCATGTGCGGGCCGGCGCGGCTGTCCTCGTCGTCTCCGCCACCCAGTTCCTGCGTCCGCCAGATCCATTCGGCATCGTACAGCGCCTTGAGCCGGGCATCCGCCGATCCCGGCGCGGCCGGCTGGGCGAGGGCGGCGGAAGGCAGGATGGCGAGGAGCAGCAGCGAAGCGACGGCCCTCATTTCTCATACTCCGGCAAAGCGGGGTTCCAGCCCGGCGGATTCTTGCCGCCGTCGGCGATGAACTGGTCCAGCCGCTCGCCCAGCGTGCTGAGCGGCACCTGGCCCAGCGCCAGGATCGCATCATGGAAAGCGCGCTGGTCGAAGGCCGGGCCGAGCTTGGCCTCCGCCTCCGCCCGCTTCTGCCGGATCAGCATCTCGCCCAATTTGTAGGCGAGCGCCTGGCCCGGCCAGGCGATGTAGCGATCGACTTCCGTCTCGATCTCATGCTCCGAAAGCGCGGTATGGTCGCGCAGATATTGCTGGGCCTGCTCGCGCGTCCAGCCATCGTGATGGATGCCGGTGTCGATCACCAGCCGGCAGGCGCGCCAGATCTCGTAGGAAAGCCGGCCGAAATTCTCGTAGGGCGTATCGTAGACGCCCATCTTGGTGCCGAGCCATTCCATGTAGAGCGCCCAGCCTTCGCCATAGCCGGAAAAGCCGGTGGCGCGGCGGAAGGCGGGGCGGCGGATCGCCTCCAGCGCCACCGCCGCCTGGAAGGCATGGCCGGGATTGCATTCGTGCAGGGTCAGCGCGGTCAGCGTGTAGAGCGGGCGCGAGGGCAGATCGTAGGTGTTCATCATGCAGCTATCGAGGCCGCCGCGCCCGCCCGTGTAGATCGGCGCGAGATCGGGCGGCACCGGGATGATCGAGAAGCGCCGGCGGGGCAGGAAGCCGATCGTCTCCGCCAGCTTCCCGTCCACGCGCTTGGCGACATAGGAGGAGAAGCCGAGCAGCTCCTGGGGCGTCTTGGGATAGAATTGCGGATCGGTGCGCAGGAATTTCAGGAAGGCGGGCATGTCGCCCTTGAAGCCGGTCTGCGCCTTGGTCTGCTCCATCTCGGCGGAGATGCGCGCCACCTCCTTGAGGCCCATGGCGTGGATCTGGTCGGCATTGAGGGTCAGCGTGGTGAAGGCCTCGATCTGGGACTGGTAGAAGGCCTTGCCGTCCGGCTCCTGCTCGGCGGCCAGCGTCGTGCGCGCCCGCTTCATGTAGACGTCGCGGATGAAGCCGAGCAGCTTGCGGTAGGCCGGCACCACCGATTGCTGGATGACCTGATCCGCCTCGGCCTTCAGCGCGGCCTGATCGGCCGCCGGGATGGACGACGGGAAGGCCTGGAAGGGCGCGTAGAACGGATTGTGCTGGTCCGTCGCGACGAAGGGCTCGATGGTCTTGTCTCGGCCGGTCACCACGACGCGGGGCACGCTGAACCCGCGCTGGAGGCCCGCCTGCATGTTGGCGATCTGCTCGTCGAAATAGCGCGGGATGTCGCGCATCCGGGCGATATAGTTGCGATAGGCCTGGGCGCTGCGCAGGCCGCGGCGCGGCGCGAGGCTGGACCAGAAGAAGGTGTCGGCGTTGAACGGCGCTTCGTAGGTTTTGAAGCGCGCCTCGTCCGCCAGCGTCTGCACCGAACGGCGAAACACCTCGGCGTTGATCTTCTCTTCGGGGGACAGCTGGCCGACGGGGATCTGGTCCAGCTCGTGCAGCGCCTGGGTCCAGTAAGCGAGATGCGCCGCCTGGGTCTTGGCATCGACATGCGGGAGATGATCCGATCCCGCATCGTCGCTGCGGTCGCCGCGGCCGAGCTCCTGCTGGCGCCACGCCCATTCGCGATTGTAGAGCGCCTGCAGGCGGGCGTCGGCGCTGCCGGGTGCGGCTGTCGCGGCGGGTGGCGGCGGCCAAGGCCTGACCGCCTGCCGCCAGCAGAAGCGCACCGCCGATCAATCCCGAAAAAGCCAGCGTCTTCATCTGTCCGCTCCCTTGCGATCCCGGAAAGCAGGCATCCCGTCCGCCCGGCTCGCGCCATCTCCGCCCCGACCGGATTGCCGCCGATATGGTCGCTTACAACGTATACGAAATACGGTAGTCGTTTCTAGAGGGGAGTCAAACGCTGGATTTTGTCCGGCGAGAAAAGCCGGATGCGGCCATACTCGGGCCCCACACCGCGAAGGGAGCTGGAGACGTGCGATTTCGGGCGTCGGCTCAGCGCGGGTCGGTGGTCATCGACGCGCGATGGCCGGTCACCGTCTCCCAATATGCGATCCACTGTCGCCGGATCCCTTCGGCCTGATCGAGCAATTTCGCGCTGGGGTGCTTGCCATGCTCCACCATGACCACGATGCCGGTGTTGAACGCGCGTTGCGAATGGTCGGCCTCGGGCAGCCGCGGTCCTTCGGCCGCGATCACGTCCTGGATGGTGACCGTCTGCCTGTCGGCCTTGAAGATCGGCCGGCCACCCGCATCGCTGCCGACCCGGACCAGATTGTCGAGAAGGAAGAAGTCGGGAACCTCCGCGGCGGACATCAGCCCCATGAGGTAGAGATCGAGATAGGAATAGCCCGACGCCGGCACGAAATAGCCTGGGCGCGACTGCGTGAAGGTCCCGTCCGGATTCTCCGTCCAGGCGGCACCGCCCAGCGTCGATGCCTCGAGCGGAAGCGAGTAGGGAAAAGCGACCCGCGTCTGCAGTCCCGGCGCCCAGTGCGGCCAGGGGCCGAGGCGGATCGTCCGTCCGTTCACCCTCGCGGTGGCATAGGCGCCCCAGCGGTGCCCGAACTCGTGGCCCAGATGCCCCACGGCATAATTATAGGGCGCGGCTTTCCCGTTCGGAGCGGCGTTCGCGAGCTGGCGCGCATAGAAAGCGATCGTGCGATCGCTGTCGGCGGGCGCGTTGGCGGGTGGCCCGCTCTGCGCTTCGGGCGCGCCGGCGAACACCGGCCCCATATAGCCCTGCTGGAAGCGGCCCCCGGTGCACCGGCTCGCCAGCATCCGCGCGGACTGATCGTGCTGCGTGTCGCCGATGGCGCCGACCTGCCCGCCGACCGGGCCGTCGCTCGGCGGGCTCGCTTCCTGGCTGTCGATGCGGAAATCGGAATAATAAGCGAGGAAATCGAAGCGATCGCCCAGCGCCCTGATCACCGTGCACGAGAGATCCTGCGGCCGAGGCGCGGCACGATAATGGAACGCCTCATACGGTGACGCGACCGGGGCGTTTCGCGGGAGAGCGGAGAAATGAACCGGCGAGGGCGTGCCGGCGGGGTAAAGCCCGACAATCGCGTCCCTGGCCGCGATGTGCTGGTACGACATCTCGATCGTGCCGTCGGAATGGAGCACCGCCTGGAAGCGGTTGACGGTCGGCACCCAGCTGAAATCGAGATAGCTGCCATAGGGTTCGGTCAGGTCCCAGGTCACGACCACCCGGCCGGGGAGCTCCTTCACATGATGCGCCCCGGCGAGGCGCGGCTTCAGAAACACCGCGATCGCCGGCGCCTTGTCGCCCAGCTGTCCGGCCACCGTCGCCAACGGATCGAACCGGTCGAGCGCGATCCCGCCCTCGGCGTGGCCGTAGGGATCGGGCGTCACGTCCTTCTCCGATCCGCCGAAGCGCAGCGACCCGGTCGTCCCCACCCGGAACGAGCGCCAGGAGCGGCCGGCGAACGGAAAGGCGAAACCGTGCAGGGGCGTTTCCGCGCCCGCGCGTTCCGGTCCGAAGTCGGCATCCCAGCGCAGCGGGACGTTCTGGACCCGATAGCGGGATCCGTCCGGAATGAAGCGGAGCGTCCGCCCCTCAAGGTTGAAGAGATTGGCCTTGCCCGAGGCCGCTGCCGTCAGCTCGACAAGGATCAGCTTTCCCCGAACGGACACTTTGCCGATCGATTTGCCCTGCTCGCCCTTGGTCTGGGCCTGGGACATGCCGCATCCGAGCGCCAGCATGACGAGCAGCGACGCGACGCGGCGACATAACCGGCCAAAAGCATGTTCGAACATCGCGATGACGGCCCCGAGCGTGTCTCCCTGCCCACGGGCATGCCCGCCGGACGCAGCCAACGCAATCACGCGGCTTCGATTGAAATGGACTATTAAATAGTCTAAATAACTGGGCGAAGGGCGGCAACAGCTCAAGGCAATGCGATGCAGATATCTGTGACTGAAGCGAAGGGCCAACTCACCGATCTGGTGCGGCGGGCGGAAGCGGGAGACGAGATCATCCTGACTCGCCACGGCCATGCTGCTGTGCGGCTGGTGCCGGTCAAGCCGGTCGCCGACGCGAAATCCCGCAAGGCCTTGCTCGACGCAGTCCGTGCCTCTGCTGCCATGAAAGCTGCGGCGGGTCCGAATGCGGCACACAGCCAGGACTTTCTCTACGGCGAGGATGGTCTTCCCGGATGATCGCGGTCGATACGTCGGCGCTCATGGCGATCGTGTTGAACGAACCCACGGCGGATGCCTGCGCCGCCGCGCTCGAGGCCGAGGATCGCCTGCTGATCTCGGCCGGCACGGTTGCGGAGGCACGGATCGTCGCGGGGCGGCGCAATGTCGGGGAGGAGGTGGCGCAACTGATCGACGGGCTCGGGTTCGAAATCGTCAGCGTGACACCGGCATCGGCACGGCGCATTGCCGATGCCTATGAACAATGGGGGAAGGGCGTTCACCCGGCGGCGCTGAATTTCGGGGACTGCTTCGCCTATGAGGTGGCGAAGGAACATGATTGCCCGTTGCTTTATGTCGGGGAGGATTTCTCCCAGACCGATATCGGGAGCGCTCTCGGCTGAGCGCATCAGTGCTTGAAGCACTGCTCGCGATGGCAAAGCGGCGGTAGTTTCCTACCGCCACCGAAATGCCGCACATCTCAGCGGTTGATCGATGACCCGGGGACGGAGCAACATGAATAAGCCGGCTGGGAAATGCATATTCTGCCGCAACGGCAATCTGTCGAAGGAACACATCTTCGCGGACTGGCTGCACGAATATTTGCCGCGCACCCGGTCCTTTACCGATCACCGGGTCAATCACGGGCTCGACGATCCTTACGGGCGAAAAGACGTGGCGGCAGGCAAACTAGCCAACAACGGGGATCCGCTGAGCCGAAAACTCCGTGTCGTTTGTGCGTCCTGCAATAACGGCTGGATGAGCAGGCTGCAGATTTTGGCGAAGCCGATTCTTCTGCCGTTCGTGCTGGGAAAATGGCGAGCGCTCGACGCCAACGAGACGAGGATCATCGCCAACTGGATCACAATGTTCACGATGGTCATTGAATTTGCCGATCCCGCCACCGCAGTCGTTCCGGTGGCGCAGCGTGAGCTCTTTGCGGCGAGAGACGATGATGCTCGGCGCCCTCCGATGGGATGGCGCATGTGGATTGGCCTACAGGAGGGAAACGAAAGCGATTTCTATCATTTTGGCGTAGCGAGCATCAATCCCGCCGAGCTCTTGTCTTGGAATTGGGCCATGATAACCACTTTCTTTATCGGGCGTCTCACCGTCCAGGCCGTCAGGATCGATCGCCTGTATCCCCAGCCGATCGACGAATACCCGAAGATCCTAAATCTGGTTGACCTATGGCCGCGCCCAGCCGTTCGCCCAAGAGCCCCGGGGATCGTCTATTTCAGCATGCAGAGCAGCCTGATCAGGGCTTTTCGAAACGAGATCGTCGGCTTCTTGGCCCCGCATAATGATCCCGGTGCGTGATCACGCGTCGGCCTATGCCGGCTGGGCTGCCCGATGATCTCCGCTTCACCGGGTTCCGGCGTGGTGGTCTCACCAAGATAGGCGATGCCGGCGAAGACGACGTGCGCGCGATCAGCGGGCACGGCGCGCTCGAGATCACCCGCATCTACAACAAGGCGAACCAGGCGAAGGCAAAGCGAATCGCCGCGAGGCGGCGCGAGCACATCGCGATCGTTACGGCTGGCGGAACCAAAGAGGACGACGCGGATGTGTAGAACAGGCCATGAATTTTGTCATAATGCATGTAAGAACGGCTGTTATAACAAATAGCTGATCAAACCCCGCCAAAGGCGGAAATTGCTAGCGTTTTCAGTGCTTGTATATGGCTCCCCGGGCAGGATTCGAACCTGCGGCCGCTCGATTAACAGTCGAGAGCTCTACCGCTGAGCTACCGAGGAATGGCCATTTCGTCGCCCGTTCCCGGGCGAGGCGCGCCCTATGCAACTTCCGCCGGGGCGTTGCAAGCCCCTTCGCGCAGGCATCGCAACAAAGTCTAGACGGCGAACTGCTCCATGGTGATCCGGTCGTCCAGCGCGTGTTCGGGATCGAACAGCAGGGTGAGCGCGATGGAGCGGTCCATGGAGATATGGACCACCGAGACGTCGCGAATCTCGCGCTGGTCCGCCACGGCGGACACGGGGCGCTTGACCGGGTCGATCACCCGGAAGGAGACGCGCGCCGTCTCGGGCAGGATCGCGCCGCGCCAGCGGCGCGGGCGGAAGGCGCTGATCGGGGTGAGGGCGACGAGGCCGGAGCCGAGCGGCAGGATCGGGCCCTGCGCGGAAAGATTGTAGGCGGTGGAGCCCGCCGCCGTCGCCACCAGCACGCCGTCGCACACCAGTTCGGGCAGCACCACGCGATTGTCGACGCTCACCTCCACCCAGGCGGTCTGCCGCGTCTCGCGCAGCAGCGAGACCTCGTTGATCGCCGGCGAGCCGAACCGCTCGCCGTCGATCGTCTCGGCATCCATGCGCAGCGGCGCGACCGAGAAGGTGCGCGCCCGCGCCAGGCGGTCGGACAGGGCATCCAGCCGCCATTCGTTCATCAGGAAGCCGACCGTGCCGAGATTCATCCCGAACACCGGGCGGACGCGATGCTGGTCGAGCATGCCGTGCAGCGTCTGCAGCATGAAGCCGTCGCCGCCCAGCGCGATCACGACGTCGGCTTCGGCGGCGCTGGTGAATTCGTAGCGCCGGCGCAGCTCGGCCTCGGCCGCCTGCGCGGCCGGCGTCGGCGAGGCGACGAGCGCCATGCGGCGGGGTTCCTGCCGGGTGTCCCGGCCGCGCAGGTCGCTCATCCGCCGGTGACGCTCATGTGGCGGGCGACGGCGGGGGCGGCGCCCCGCCCGGCGATCGCGAAATGGTGGCGGCGCGGCTTGAGGCGCAGGGCCTCGTCGATCGCCGCGTCGAGCGCGGCCCGCCCGCCCGCCCGCAAGGCCGCTTTGAGATCGACATGATCCTCATGACCGAGGCACATGGTGAGCTTCCCGTCGACGGTGACGCGCAGCCGGTTGCAACCGTCGCAGAAATTGTGGGTGAGCGGGGTGATGAAGCCCAGCCGCCCGCCGGTCTCCGCAATGCGGACGTAGCGCGCCGGCCCGCCGGTGCGGTGCGTGTCCGGAATCAGGGAGAAGCGTTGCTCGAGCTCCGCGCGCACGCCGTCGAGCGGCAGATAGCGATCGGTCCGGTCCTCCTCGACGACGCCGAGCGGCATGGTTTCGATCAGGGTGAGGTCGAAGCCCCGCTCGCCGCACCACAGGATCATCGGCGCGATCTCGTCCTCGTTGAGGCCCTTGAGCGCCACCATGTTGATCTTCACGCGCAGCCCGGACGCACGCGCCGCCGCGATGCCGCCGAGCACCCGGCCGAGATCGCCGGTGCGCGTGATGTGGCGGAAGCGATCGGGATCGCGGCTGTCGAGGCTGACGTTGATCCGCCGCACGCCCGCGTCCGCCAGCGTGCCGGCATGATCGGCGAGGCGGGTGCCATTGGTGGTGAGGGTCAGTTCCTGCAGGCCATGGCCGATCTGGCGGCCGATCGCCCGCACGAGATCATCGATCCCCCGCCGGGCCAGCGGCTCGCCGCCGGTCAGCCGGATGCGGGCGACGCCCCGCGCGATGAAGGCGTCGGCGAGCGCGGCCAGTTCCTCGACGGTCAGCACCTCGCGGCGCGGCAGGAAGGCCATCGTCTCGCTCATGCAATAGCGGCAGCGCAGGTCGCAGCGGTCCGTCACCGAGAGGCGGACATAGTCGATCCGCCGGCCGAAGGCGTCGCTGAGCGACGGGACGGGGGAGGGGATCGCCATGAGAAGGAGTTAGGGCCTCGGCTGCCCGCCAGCAAGCCCAGCCGCGCCCAACGCGGGACAGGCCGAGCCGCGAAAGCCATTGGAGGCTTGAGGCGGCGGCGCTAGCGTGCTTCCGCTCCCAGCCCATCCCAGGCCCGGAGCGGGGGAGAGCGACGATTTCAGCCAGTGACGAGTTTCCGGCGGGTTCCGCGCCTCTTTTCCTCCTGTCGTTCCGGCAGCGTGACGAGCTGGCGCATATGGCGGAGCGGGCCGGCTGGGCGGCGATCGCGGCGCGGCGGAGCGAGGGGCTGGAGCGGCGTTTCCTGGCGAGCGGCGCCTCCGTGGTGGTGATCGACGCGCGCGCCACGCTGGCCGAGGGGCTGTCGGCCGCGCGCCAGCTGTCCGACGCGGTGCAGGCCAACGGCGCGGCCCTGCTGTTCCTGATCGGGCGGCGCGAGGCGTCGGCGGTGGCCGCCGCGTTCGAGGCGGGCGCCACCCATTATCTGGCCATGCCCTTTGCCGAGGGCGAGTTCGCGCAGGCGCTCCGCTTCGCCCAGCGCCATGCCGAGCGGCTGGCCGGCGGGCATCGGGCCGCGGCGGGGCGCGCGCGGCTGGTCGAGAGCGAGGCGATGGTGTGGCGCTGGTCGCCGGAGCATCCGGCCCGGCTGGCGCTCAGCCCGGCGCTGGCGCAGGCGAGCGGCTTCGACGAGGCGCGGACCGACGTCTCGCGCAATGAGGCCCAGCGCCTCCTCGGCCGCGGCGGGATGCGCGCGGCGCTGCACGCCGTGGCGCGGCTGCGGCAGGAGGGCGGGGTGTCGCCCTTCGCGCACAATGCGCTCGACGGGCGCCGCATCGCGCATCACCTGATGTGGGAGGAGGGCGTGATCGTCGGCCATGTCGAGCCGCTCGACGCGACGCGCACCGCCGATGCCTCGCCGCGCGACCCGCTGACCGGGCTGGACGACGGCCATGGCGCGCGGCGCTGGCTGGAGGGCCGGCTGGCGCAGGGCCAGGCGCCGATCCTGATCGTGCTCGGCCTCTCGCGCTTCGACATGGTCAATGCGGCGTTCGGACGGCCGGTGGGCGACGCGATCATCCGCTCGGTCGCGCGCCGGATCGAACGGCTGGCGACGGGCAGCGGCGCCCGGCGCCGGCTGGTCTCGCGCCTGGCCGGTGCGGAATTCGCCATCGGCCTGCCGCCGCCCGCGACCCTGGAGGAAGCGGAGATGCTGGCGGGCGAGCTGGTCAACGCGATCGCGCGGCCCTTCGTGGCGGGCGAGCATGTCGTGACCCTGACGGCGCGCGTCGGCATCGCGGCGGCGCAGGGGGGCGATGCGGGCGAGGTGCTCCGCCGCGCCAGCCTCGCGCTCGCCGATGCCCGCGACGGCGAGCCGGCGCGCGTCCGCGTGTTCGAGCAGGGGCGGGAGAGCCGCCGCGCCGAGGACCGCCGGCTGGAGCTGGACCTGCGTCTCGCGCTGGACGAGGACCGGATCGAGATCCTCTGGCAGCCGCAGGTGGCGGTGAGCACGGGCGAGATTGCGGGCGTCGAGGCGCTGGCGCGCTGGAACCATCCGGTGCTGGGCGAGCTCGGCGCCGAGGCGCTGTTCGCGGCGGCCGAGCGATCCGACTATCTGGCCGAGCTGTCGCACCACGTCCAGGCCAAGGCGATCGCCGCCGTGGCCGGCTGGCAGGGTGCGCTGGCGGAGCTGCGCGTCGCGATCAACGTCACCGCCACCGATATCGCCGAGCCCAGCTTCGCCGAGCGGATGCTGGCGATGGCGGCGCAGGCCGGCCTCACCGATCGCCTCACCGTGGAGATCACCGAGAGCGGCCTGATCGAGGATCTCGGCAATGCCGCCGAGCTGCTGGCGCAATTGCGGTCCGGCGGCCTGCGCGTCGCGATCGACGATTTCGGCACCGGCTATTCGAGCCTCGCTTATCTGAAGGCGCTGCCGCTCGACACGATCAAGATCGACCGGCGGCTGGCGCAGGACATTGCCGGCTCGCCCCGCGATCGCATCGTGGTGCGCGGGGTGATCGACATGGCCCGCTCGCTCGGCCTCGACGTGGTGGCCGAGGGCGTCGAGACCGAGGAACAGCTGAGCCTGCTCGCGGCCGAGGGCTGCACATATTATCAGGGCTTCCTCTGCTCGCCCCCGGTGGATGCGCGGGCGCTGGAGGGATTGGTGCGCACTTAAGAAGCCCCTCCCTGAAAGGGAGGGGTTGGGGTGGGTGGAGGCACGCGATACGGATCGCCGCCGCCCGACTTGTCCGTATCACCAGGCCTCCACCCACCCCCGGCCCCGCCCTTTCAGGGAGGGGAGAGTTGCCCTACAGGCCCAGGCATGACCTCCCGCTTCCAGTTCACCATCGCCGCGACCGACGGCAAGGCGCGCACCGGCACCATCGCGATGCGGCGCGGCACGATCCGCACGCCCGCCTTCATGCCGGTCGGTACGGCGGGCACCGTCAAGGCGGTGAAGCCGGCGGACGTGCGCGCGGCCGGCGCGGACATCCTCCTCGGCAACACCTATCACCTGATGCTCCGCCCCGGCGCGGAGCGCGTCGACCGGCTGGGCGGGCTGCACGATTTCATGCAGTGGGACCGGCCGATCCTCACCGACAGCGGCGGCTATCAGGTGATGTCCCTGTCCGCGCTGACCAAGCGCACCGAGGAGGGGGTGGCCTTCGCCAGCCATCTCGACGGATCGCGCCACATGCTCTCGCCGGAGCGGTCGATGGAGATCCAGCGGCTGCTGGGATCGGACATCGTGATGGCCTTCGACGAGCTGGTGCCGACCACGTCCACCCGCGAGGTGCAGGCCGCCGCGATGGAGCGCTCGATGCGCTGGGCGAGGCGTTCGCGCGCGGCCTTCGATGCCGGCGGCGCCCATGCGGAGCGCGCGGCCCTGTTCGGCATCCAGCAGGGCGCGCTCGACGAAGGGTTGCGCAAGGCCTCTGCCGACGCGCTGCTCGACATCGGGTTCGACGGATACGCGGTGGGCGGCCTCGCGGTGGGCGAGGGGCAGGAGGCGATGTTCGCGTGCCTCGACTACGCGCCGGGCCAGCTCGACCCGACGAAGCCCCGCTACCTGATGGGCGTCGGCAAGCCGGACGACATCGTCGGCGCGGTGGAGCGAGGGATCGACATGTTCGATTGCGTGCTGCCGACGCGATCGGGCCGCAACGGACAGGCCTTCACCTGGGACGGGCCGATCAACATCCGCAATGCCAAGTTCGCGGAGGACAGGACCCCGCTCGATCCCGAGAGCCCGACCGCGCCGTGGACCAAGGCCTATCTCCACCACCTCATCAAGTCGGGCGAGATGCTCGGCGCGATGCTGATGACCGAGCATAATCTCTGGTTCTACCAGCGGCTGATGCAGGGCCTGCGCGACGCGATCGCCGAAGGGCGGCTCAAGGCCTTCGCGGACGATTTCCGCGCGCGCTATCGGGCGAAGGGCTGAGCCAAGGGCCTTCGATCGAGAAAAAATCCGTTCGGGCTAAGCATGTCGAAGCCCTGTCCTTCCTCCTTCGACGCTCCGCCAGAGAGAAGGCAGCCCTTCGACAGGCTCAGGGCGAACGGGGTGGGCAGGGGCGAACGGGGCGGCTCAAGCCCCTATTTCAATTCCTTCAGCGCCATGTCGCGCAGCGTCTTGCGGGTCTTGTCGGTATTGCCCTTCACGAAATCCGCGGCGTTGCCGAGCTGGTAGAGCTGGGCCAGCGCGGACAGCGAGGAGGCGTAATTGGCTTCCTTCGTCCCGCACTGGGTGATGGCGACGTCGGCCACCTTGTCGTGATCCTTGATCTTCGAGGCCTGGTGGTGGGTGACTTTCAGCACGCAATTGCGCCATTCGCCATAAGCGAACACCTCGGTGGCGGTGACGCGATCCTGCGCCGATTGCGCGGTGCCGGACGCGGTCGAGGAAGCGGCCAATTGCGCCGCGACGAGAAACACCAGCACCAGAGGCTCCCGGACAGAGAGATTATCATACAAAAGGGAGAAGGCAGGGCGTCAAGGGGGAAAGAGAGCGGCGGCGGATTTACCGCCCGTGCCTGAACCCCAGCAGAACATTGCCTTCGGTGGAGAGGTAGTTGCGCCGGTAATCGAAGCGCGGCGTGTCCGAGAACAGCAGGTAATAATATTTCATCTGCTCGGACCACCAGTAACCCGGGCAATGATCCGCCTGCCGCTTGGGATCCGACGTCACGTCGGCGAGGTCCGTATAGCCGCAGGCGGCCTTGTTCCAGCGCTTCATGGCGAGGAAGTGGGCGCGGCCGATCTCCCGCCAGCGCGGCTTGGGATCGAGCAGCCAGAGGTTGAACGCAGAGTCCGCCAATTCCGGGCGCAGCGCGTTGCTCACCTGCGTCGGCCGGGCGGCGGCATAGTCATAGCCTTCGGGCAGCACGCCATAGCGATCCTGCACCGTCGCCCAGCTCTCGGTGTAAGCGGCGCCTTCCTTCATCGCGCCGCCCTGGCCGAGCAGGCCGCCATAGAAGGAGGCGAGCTCGTCCTGCTCGGTGGTGACGATCCCGCCCGTCTCGAAGTCGATGTCCGGGAACCACAGCGCGCCGTCCTTCCACGCTTGCTGGTGTTTCAGGATCGCGGCGGTGCAGATGTCGTACATGCGCTTCCACTCGGCATCGCCGAACAGCTGCCAGCCGTCCCACAGATATTCGAAGAAGCTGTCGCCATAGGAGCCGACCGTGGCGGTGCGCGATGTCCATTGGCCGGTCAGCACGTCGATCCGCGTCGCCACCAGATCGCGTTTCGAGCGGCGCTCGAACACCGCCACCGTCGCCTTGCGTGCCGCTTCGCCGTAGCGGGGATCGCCGGTCAGGCGGCTGAGCGTGCCCCATTCGGGCCAGTAGGTCGCGATGCCGGCGGGACTGTTCTCGCGCTCGCGCGCCGCGCCGGTCTTCAGGTTGATGACCCCCCAGGGCATGCCGGTCGGCGTGTCGAAGGCCGGCAGCAGACGGTCGGCGAGGTCCTTCGCCCTGGCGAGCAGCACCGGATCGCCGCAGGCATGATGCGCGGAGAGCAGTCCGCCGACGAGCCGGATCGAGGTTTCGAACACCGAGACATCGCCGTCGACGTCGACATCGAGATGGGCCTTCACCCAGTCGACGCCGTCCTGGAAGCGGCTGTCGAGCCCCATGACCCACAATGTGTCCAGCGCCTCGATCAGGCTGAGCCCGAGATGGCGGCCGTTCTTGAGGGGAAAGCTGGAGAAGGTGCCGCTGACCGGCTTGATCTCGTCCTTGCCCCAGGCATGGGCCTTATACTGGTCCCACGCCCAGGCCATCTCGGCCTTCACCTCCTCGCCGAGCGCGTGCCAGTCGATCCGCCCGGAGGAACGGGATGCGGCGGCCGAAGCGGCCCCGCTCCACGCCGCCGCGCCGCCCGCCATCATTGCCCGCCTGTCGATCCGCATCGCGATACTCCCGCACAAGAGCGGCGGGCTTAGCGGAGGGCGAAGGGACGCGGCAATGCGGACGACGGGATGGGCGCGATGCGCTTACGCCGCCGCCTTCCAGCACACGACGCGGTCGCGGCCGTCGGCCTTGGCGTCGTAGAGCGCGGCGTCGGCGCGGTCGATCAGCGTCTGGGCGCTGTCCTCCGGCAGCAGGCCGGCGACGCCGAGCGACAGCGTCACCCGCCCGACCTCGCGGCCGGACTGGCGCGCCTTCACCGCGCGGCTGCCGATATGCTGGCGGAAGCGCTCGGCGAACTGGCTCGCCTCGTCGGCCTCGTGCATCGGCATGACGATCACGAATTCCTCGCCGCCCCAGCGCGCGACGAAGCCACGGCCATGGAAGAAGCGTTCCAGGCTCGCCGAGACGAGGCGCAGCACCTCGTCGCCCATGCGATGGCCGAAATTGTCGTTGAACTTCTTGAAATGGTCGATGTCGAGGAAGATCAGGCTGAGCGGCCGGCCTTCCTTGCGCGCGCGGTCGAGCTGCGCGTCGAGATAGTCGCAGCAGGCCTTGCGGTTGGAGAGGCCGGTGAGCGCGTCCGAGCGCGCATCGACGCGGGCGATCTCCAGATCCTGCTTCAGCACGTCGATCTCGCGGCTGGACGCGGCGAGCTCGGCCTGGAGCTGCTCGGTGGTGGCGAGCATGTGGTTGGTCGCGTCGATCATCTCGGCGAGCATCTGGCGCTGGCGCTCCAGCGTGGCCGAGGCGTCGATGTCCGAGCGGCTGAGCTTGCTGGCGTAATCGCGCGCGCCGGCGTCCTGCCGCTCGACATAATCGTTCATGCGCGCGAGCTGCGCCTCGGTATCCTCGAGGATGCGGCTGACGCCGCCGCGGCCGGTGCCGTAGAGATCGCGGCGGATGTTGGCGATGATGCGATCGCCGAGCGCGCCATGGTCGCGGCGGGCATGGTCGACGACCTCGACGAGCTGCAGGTCGGCGCCGGTGACGTAGCGGTAGAGGAAATCATAGTTGGACGGGGTGGGCGCGATCGCCCCCTCCTCCAGAAGGGCGCGGATGCGATCGAATGTGCCTCTGCCCTCGCTCACGGCGCGCCCGTCCATCCCTCTCGCCCGGTCGCTGCCCCCCGGCAGACTGTCCATCCCAAGCGCTGGGCAGGTGGTAGCGCCAAGACCTTAAGAATTGGCGAAAGGCCCTCGACTTCAGTCGGAGATGCGGACCGAGAGAAAGGCCGGCACGGGGCCGTTCCAGGCCACATCCGCATCCGCCGCGATCGGTTCGGGTCCGTTATGGTGCGGCGCCGGCGCATCGCGGCGATCACGCTCGCGGGGGGCGCGTTCGCCGCGCCGGCCGGAGCCGCGCTCCTCGCGCGCCGGGCGCTCGGCGCGGGGCGCGGGCGCCTCGGCCTTGGCGCCTTCGATGCGCGGGATCGTCTGGCCGGTCAGCTTCTCGATATTGGCGATGTTCTCGGCGTCCTCGTCGGTGATCAGGGTGAACGCCTTGCCGGTGGCGCCGGCGCGGCCGGTGCGGCCGATACGGTGGACGTAATCGTCCGGATGCCAGGGCGCATCGAAGTTGAAGACGTGGGAGACGCCCTTGATGTCGAGCCCGCGCGCGGCCACGTCCGAGGCGACGAGGATGTTGATGTCGCCCGCCTTGAAGCGATCCAGCTCGGCGATGCGCTGGGCCTGCTCCATGTCGCCGTGAATCTCGCCCGAGGCGAAGCCGTGGCGCTTCAGCGACTGGTTGAGCTCGCGCACCGTGGTCTTGCGGTTGGCGAAGATGATCGCGGTCTTCACGTCCTCGGCACGCAGCAGGCCGCGCAGCGTCTCGCGCTTGCCGCGGCTGGTGGTGGCGACCAGCCGCTGCTCGATCGAGGCGTTGGTGGAGCCGGTGCGGGCCACCTCGATCTGCTTGGGGTTGGAGAGGAACTTGTCCGCCAGCTTCTTGATCGGCGGCGGCATGGTGGCGGAGAAGAGCAGGGTCTGCCGGCTGGTCGGCAGCTTGGTGCAGATTTCCTCGATATCCGGGATGAAGCCCATGTCGAGCATCCGGTCCGCCTCGTCGATGACGAGCAGCGAGCAGCCGGTCAGCAGAATCTTGCCGCGCTGGAACAGGTCCATCAGGCGGCCGGGCGTGGCGATGAGGACGTCGACGCCCTTCTCCAGCGCCGCCACCTGGTCGCCCATCTGCACGCCGCCGATCAGCAGCGCCATGGAGAGCTTGTGATACTTGCCGTATTTCTCGAAATTCTCGGCGACCTGGGCGGCGAGCTCGCGCGTCGGCTCGAGGATCAGCGAGCGGGGCATGCGGGCCCGGGCGCGGCCGTGGGCGAGGATGTCGATCATCGGCAGCACGAAGCTCGCCGTCTTGCCGGTGCCGGTCTGCGCGATCGCGATCAGGTCGCGCATCATCAGGACGGGCTGGATCGCGGCGGCCTGCACCGGTGTGGGCTCGGTATAGCCCGCCTCGGTGACGGCGCGGAGGGTTTCATCGGACAGGCCGAGATCGGCGAAGCTCATGCAGGAATCCGGATTGGCCCGCACACGTGCCTGCGCGCGGAAGCGTCGCCGCGCTTAAGGTTTAGCCCGCCAAAGTCAAGGTGGAACGGCTATTTGGACGAATCGATGGGCGTAAGAGTACGGAACTTGTCGATCTGACAGTCCCCGCCCGAGCGGGTGCGGATCGAATCGCGGTCGGCGCACAGCTTGCCGTCGGCGGGCGCACGGAAATAGAAACCCGAATAATAATCGAGCGCCGGGCACTGGTCTTCCAGGATCGCCCGCACGCGCTTGCCGCCCTTGAGGATGAAGTCGACGCTGTCCGAAGCCGTGATCGCGGCGCCGCCGATCGTCGCGGCGTCGATGCATTTCGGTCCCTTATGCTCCTTGTAGACAGGCGGGGGCGGGGGCTGGCCCGCCGGCGTGTAGCGATGCGACTTGCGCGCCGGAATGCGGATGATGAGCGATTGGGTGATCGTCACGCCGGCGATTTCGACGCCCGCGGGCGCGGTCCCGCGCGACGGGGTGGCCGGGTTGGCGGAGAGCGCGAGAAGAACAGCCAGCGCGGAGGCGATCACCGGCGCCGGCCTATGGGAAGCCTGGTCATGACGGGCGCGGACGCTGACGGTGCGGGCTTGAACAGTCGATGAATTTCAGTGGTGAAATAGATGTCTGGCGACGGTATCGACCGATGGCGATTGTCTCGGGCCGGGGCGGGGGACTAGGAACGGGCATGGCCTATCCCATGCCTTCCGCCGCCCTGCTGGGGGCGCTCGCCGATCGGCTCGGGCCGCAGGGTTTCACCACCGATCCGGCCGATCTGGCGCCCTGGCTGACCGACTGGCGGCGGCGTCTGACCGGGGCCGCGGCGGCCCTGGTCTCGCCCGCCACCGTGGAGGATGCCGCCTTCGTGGTGGCGCGGGCGGCCGCCGAGGGCGTGGCGATCGTGCCGCAAGGGGGCAACAGCTCGATGGTCGGCGGCGCGACCCCCGCCGGGCCGGCCGAGGGGCGGGCCCTGCTCCTCTCGACGCGGCGGATGCGGGCGATCCGCTCGATCTCGGTCGAGGACAATGCGGTGATCGCCGAGGCGGGCGTCGTGCTGGCCGATCTGCACGCGGCCGTGGAGGAGCAGAAGCGGCGCTTCCCGCTCTCGCTGGCGGCGAAGGGCAATGCCACGGTCGGGGGGCTCGTCTCCGCCAATGCCGGCGGCACGCAGGTGCTCCGCTTCGGCCCGATGCGCGCGCTGGTGCTGGGGCTGGAGGCGGTGCTGCCGGATGGCTCGCTGTTCCGCGGCCTCGCGCCGCTGCGCAAGGACAATCGCGGCTACGACCTCAAGCAGCTGCTGATCGGCGGCGAGGGGACGCTCGGCCTCGTCACCGCCGCGACCTTGCGGCTGGTGCCGGCGTTCGAGGCGCGGGCGGTGGCGTGGGTCGGCCTGCATTCGGCGCGGGATGCGCTGACCTTGCTCCGCGCGCTCGAGGACAGGCTCGGCGAGGCGGTCGAGAGTTTCGAGCTGGTGCCGGCCGAAGGGCTGGTGCTGGTGCTGCGCCATATCCCGGGAACCCGCGCGCCGCTTTCGGATGCGTGGACGTGGAACGTGCTGATCGAGGCGGTCGGCGCCGGGCCTGTCGGCGACCGCCTGCAGTCCGAGCTGATGGCTGCGATCGAGGCCGGGCTGGCGGGGGACGCGGTGGTCGCCGCGAGCGACGCCCAGGCCGGGGCGCTGTGGAAGCTGCGCGAGAGCCTGTCCGAGGCCGAGGCGCGGGACGGCATGGCCGCCAAGCACGACATCGCCGTCCCCGTCGCGGACATGCCCGGCTTCATGGCGCGCGCCGGCGCGGCGGTGGTCGAGCGCTTCCCCGGCACGCGCCCGATCGCCTTCGGCCATCTCGGCGACGGCAATGTCCACTTCAATGTCCGCGCGCCGGCCGGCGGCGACGACAAGGCCTGGTTCGCGGCCCAGGCCGCCGCGGTCTCTCGCTTCGTGCACGGCCTCGTCACCGATGCGGGCGGCACTTTGTCCGCCGAACACGGCATCGGGCGATTCAAGCGCGCCGACTTCGCCGCGCTGGCCGATCCCGTCCGGCTCGCGGCGATGCGCGCGATCAAGGCGGCGCTCGATCCGGCCGGAATCATGAACCCCGGGACCTTGCTCCCGCTTGCAGAAGACGCGTCCCCCCAATAGACGACGGTGCTTCGTTGGGCGGCGGGGGGCCGCCCGAACCGGTTTCTTCAGGAGTATGATGTCATGGCGAGCGCACCCCAGCAGGGCCTGCCGCTTTTCTACAATGATCTGATCCCGATCTCGAGCCAGGTCCATGGCGACTGGAAGCTCCGCTCGATCGAGGGGGCCAAGTTCCTCACCAATGCCCATGCCGTGCCGCTGCTCGTCGAGGAGTTCATCCAGGCCAGCCGCTTCTATCCGATCGTCTTCTCGCTGGGCGACAATCCGGTGCCGCTGGCGCTGATGGGCCTGAACGAGGGGGTGAACGCCATCGTCGACGAGCGCGGCATGTTCCCGGACGACTGGTACGTGCCGGCCTATGTCCGCCGCTATCCCTTCCTGCTGGCGCGGCTGCGCCCGGACACCGACGACCTGTCGCTCTGCGTCGATCCCACCTCCGAAGTGGTCGGCCCGTTCGAGGATGGCGAGGCCGTCTTCGACGGGGACCAGCCCAGCGAGCGCACCAAGGCGATCCTGCAATTCTGCGAGCAGGTCGAGCAGGCGAGCACGATGACCAACGCCTTCTTCAAGGACATCCAGGAGCAGAAGCTGCTCACCGACGGCGAGTTCAGCGCGCAGCCGAACGGCGCCGCCCAGCCCTATATCTATCGCGGCTTCCAGATCGTCTCGGAGGACGCGCTGAAGAACCTGCGCGGCGACGTCGCCCGCAAGTGGCTGCAGAACGGCCTGATGCCGCTGGTCTACGCGCATCTCTTCTCGCTGCAGCGGATGGCCGATATCTTCGGCCGGCAGTCGCAGCGCGGCATGCTGCCGCCGCCGAACGGGCCGGTGCTCGCCTGATGCGATAGGAGGAACGATATGGGGACTGCGTTCGATCCCGGCGGCCATGCGCGCTACACGCGGGTGGCCATCGCGCTGCACTGGACGATCGCAGTCCTCGTCATCGTCAACCTCACCATCGGGCTGCTGCATGATACGCTGCTGCGGGGCGCCTTGCCCCTGCACAAGTCGATCGGCATTCTGGTGCTGCTCCTCAGCCTGGTGCGCCTGCTGTGGCGCCTCACGCACCGGCCGCCGCCGCTGCCCGCCACCGTCCAGCGCTGGGAGAAGGGGCTGGCCCATGCCGTCCACTGGCTGCTCTACGCGCTGATGATCCTCATCCCGCTCTCGGGCTGGATCTTCACGTCGGCCAGCCCGAAGCGCCATCCGCTCGATTTCTTCGGGCTCTTCCCGTGGCCCATGTTTCCGGTGACCCAGGACAAGGACGTCAGCCACATGGTGGCCGAGCGGCATGAGCAGCTCGCCTGGCTGATGATCGCGCTGATCCTGCTCCATGTCGGCGCCGCGTTGAAGCACCGCTTCGTCGATCGCGACCGGACTTTGGACCGCATGCTGCCGGGCGCCGAATCGGCTTGAGTCAAGATTTTTATCGGCTCGCATGCACATTTGGTCGAAGCCGTGATTTTTTTGCACCGAATCTCTTGAACTGAAATCGCGCTCGCTTATTTAGGTGGTGCGCGGTCATGCCCCCCTTCGTGATCGCGCACGACGCGCCCTCGGGCGCGTTCCTCCCTGAACCTTGGCCGCTCCGCGTGAAAACGCGGGGCGGTTTTTTTTATTCAGCGGCCAGCAGATAGCCGCGCGCTTCGTCTTCCAGCGCGGCCGCGATCGCGGCGATCAGGCTTCGGGCGCGGACGAGGCCGCTGGTGGGCGTGCGCAGCGCGGCATCGAGATAGAGGCTGCGGTCCAGCTCGATCTGGAGGGCGTGGCGGCCCGCACGCGGCATGCCGTGGCGGTCGAGCGTATGGCCGCCGGCATAAGGATGATTGCGCGCGACGGTGAGGCCCCCGCGCTTCGCGGCGTCGATCGCCGTCGCCATGAAGCGCGATTCGGTGGAGCGGCCGTGGCGGTCGCCGATCACCAGGCGCGCGCCGCCCCGGCCCGCCAGCGGCGGCATCGAGTGGCAGTCGATCAGGATCGCGATCCCGTGCGCCGCGGCGGCCTCGTCCATCGCCTGGGCGACGGCGGCGTGATAGGGCCGGTGCACCGCCGCCATCCGCGCCTCGATCTCCTCCGCGCCCAAGGGATGCGCCCAGACCGCGCCGCCCGCCGCGATGCGGCTGGGAATGGCGCCCAGCCCGCCGGCGACCTTGGGGGAGGTGAGCCACGCGCCCGGCGGCTGGCGCTCGCCGAGCAGCGCGGGATCGATCTCGCGCTCGTCCCGGTTGAGATCGACATAGGCCCGCGCCATCCGCGCCACGATCGCCACCGCACCGGCCTGCACGGCATCGGTGACCAGCAGGTCGGCATGGCGATCCTCGATCGTTTCCAGCGCCCATTGCGGCAGCCGGGCCGCGGCCATCATCGCCGGGGGGTAGTGACGCCCGGCGTGCGGCACCGCGATGACCAGCGGCGAACGTGCGCCGGCTTGTCCCAACCTGGCATAGGCGGTCGGTTCCGGTGCGTGCGCGGTCATGCTAATCTGCTAGGGATCGGAAGCGCATCGGGCAAGCGTTCGGCACTTGCCGAATCTTAACGATCGACGCGCAGGAGCGGGGCGACCCGCCAAGGGATCGCAATAGCCGGCGGGGGCGTTTGGACGAGAGATGATCAGGATTCTGCTGGCCGAGGACGACACTTCGATGCGCGAATATCTGGCGCGCGCGCTGGAGAAGGTCGGCTATCACGTCACGGCGGTCGAATGCGGCACGGCGGCGCTGCCGCTGCTGGAGAGCGAACGGTTCGACCTGCTGCTGACCGACATCGTGATGCCCGAGATGGACGGCATCGAGCTCGCCCAGCGCGCCGGCCGCATCGCGCCCGACATGCGGGTGATGTTCATCACCGGCTTCGCGGCGGTGGCGTTGAAGGGCGGCATCACGCACCCCAATGCCAAGGTGCTGTCCAAGCCGTTCCACCTGCGCGATCTGGTGCTGGAAGTGGACCGCATCTTCGGCCTCGGCAGCATCGCGGAGGGCGACCTGTAAAAAAGGCGGGAAAGTCGCTTGCCTTAACGGAAGCGCATGGCTAGAGGCACCCCCCACGGGCGTGTAGCTCAGTGGTAGAGCACTGTGTTGACATCGCAGGGGTCGCAAGTTCAATCCTTGCCACGCCCACCAGATTAACCCCGCTAGGCCAATGGCTTGGCGGGGTTTTTCATACCCTCGGAACCGCAATATCGCTTGCGCTCGGGTGAAGCGCCTGTCCCGCGTTGCTGGTCAGATCGCTCACGATATCGTCGATACCATCGATCCCGTCCCTGACTGCCGCCAGATAGTCGGGATCGAAGATTGCGTGGCGGCTGCCCGTTTTCCCCAACGGCCGGTGTCCCCGCACTATCTCCGGCTCAATGTCGCGCGCCGACAGGCTAAGGCCGCGCATCTCTTCGCATGGGCGCGAAGTGAAGGTCTTGGTAGTCGTAGCTGAAATCCGCGAGGGGAGAGACCGGCTTCATCGTGACGCCTGCGACATGGCCGTCCTGGTCGATTCCGAAGGTGACGTAGGCCGGCTCGATCGTCCTGTCGGTGAAGCGGGCGATGAAGGTATCATATTGCCAATGTTCGAGCGGCCCGCTCATGCGCGGCGTCGAAAGGAAGTCGATGGCGAGGCCGCCGGCCGTGCGGTCGACGCGGATGTTGCCATACCAGGGATCCGCATAGGTGCCGGCGTAGCGATCAAGCGGGAGCGACGGGCCGACCCGGGCCGGCGCTGCCGCCTTGGCGCTCAGCGCCTTCGTCGCGGCCGCGAGGCGGTCCTGCTTGTAGGTGGCGAACTTCGCCGGCCAGTCCTGGGCCGGCAGGTCGAGATAATGATCGAGCAGCTCGTACATCATCCCCATGAGGATCTCGCTGTCCTCGCTGTTGATCTCCACCGCGAAGCCGACGTCCTTCTCCGGGATCAGCACGACCACGCTCTGGAAACCGAGGACGGCGCCGCTGTGCCAGACGATCTTCGCGCCATGATAGTCGCGCACCTCCCAGCCGAAGGCGTAGGTATCGAACAGGGGCTGGGTGCCCTTCAGCGCCTCGGGCTCCGGCTGGATCGGTTGGAGGATTTCGGGCTTCCACATCTCGTCATGCTGGGCTTCCGAGAACAGGCGGTTGCCGTCCGGCAGCTTGCCGTGGGCGAGCTGGAGGGTCAGCCATTTCGCCATGTCGCTCGCGCTGATCGCGAGGCCGCCGGCCGGCGCGGCGCTCTGGCCGAGCTCGTCGCGCTCGTCGAGCATGGCCTGTGGGCCGACGCCCCGCACTGCATCGCTGGTGCGCGCGTGCGGATAGGCGCGGTCGGCGGTGGCGAAGCGGGTGGCGCCCTCGGTGGTCGAATGGGTCATGCCGGCGGGGATCAGGACATGCTCGCGCATATAATCCTCCCAGCGCTGGCCGGTGACCGCCTCGATCAGCTGGCCGGCGACCATGTAGAGGACGTTGTCGTAGGCGAAGCCGCTGCGGAAGCTGGTCGCCGGCTTGAGATAGCGCAGCCGCCGCACTGCTTCCGCGCGCGGGATGTTGGTGCGCGGCACGAACAGCAGGTCGCCTTCGCCGAGGCCGAGGCCGCTGCGATGGACAAGCAGGTCGCGAATGGTCATCTCGCGAGTGACCCAGGGATCGTACATCTGGAAGCCGGGCAGGCGATCGGCGACCTTGTCGTCCCAGCCGATCTTGCCGGCATCCACCAGCGTCGCCAGCGCGGCGGCGGTGAAGGCCTTGCCGGTCGATCCGGTCATGAAGATGGTGTCCGCGTCGATCTTGTCCGGCGCCCCGATCCGGCGGACGCCATAGCCCTTGGCAAGCACCGTCCGGCCATGTTCGACGATCGTCACCGCCATGCCGGGCACGCCGATCTTCGCGCGGAGCGCCTCGACATGCGCGTCGAAGCCGGCCGGCGGGGCGGCGGGGGCCGCCGTGGCTGCGAGCAGCAGGAGCGGGAGCAGCAGCGTCTTCATGGCACCTCCGGACGGGATCAGGCGAGGCAGGCGTCGACCAAAGTCTCGAAAGCGGCGCCGCCGCGCATGGGATCGGCGACCGGCAGGCCGAGGCGCGCGCTTTCGGCCGCCAGCAGCGCATCGGCTTCCACCGGGCTGAGATGGGCGGTGTTGTAGGCGGCCCCGGCGCAGCGGATGGCGGGATTGGTGCGGCGGCCGAGCGTGATCGTAAGATCGATCACCTCGCGCACGTCGGGCACCGCGAAGGCGGCGCTGCCCAGCATCCGCTCGCGCCCGGGCTGGTGGCACACAACGAAGAGATCGGGCTGGCTGCCGTGGAGCAGCCCCAGCGATACGCCGGCATAAGAGGGATGGAAGAGCGAGCCCTGGCCCTCGATCACGTCCCAATGGTCCGGCGCGGCGTCCGGGGACAGCAGTTCGGCGGCGCCCGCTGTGAAATCGCAGACCGTGGCGTCGATCGGGATGCCGGCGCCCGCGATCATGATCCCGGTCTGGCCGGTCGCGCGGAAATCGGCATCGATCCCGCGCGCGCGGAAGGCGCGGGCCAGCGCCAGCGCGGTGTATTTCTTGCCCAGCGCGCAATCGGTGCCGACGGTCAGCAGCCGCTTGCCGCTGCGTCGGGCGCCGGTCGCCACCGGGATGCCGGGCGGCGGCGTGCGGATGTCGATCAGGCGGCGGCCGTAGTGCACGGCGGCGTCCGCGAGTTCGGGCACCGCCGCCAGCCGGGCGTGGAGCCCGCTGACGATATCGAGTCCCGCCGCCAGCGCATCGACCAGCGCCGGCACCCATGAGGGCGCGATGATGCCGCCGCGATTGGCGACGCCGATCACCAGCGACCGGGCGCCCTTCGCCACCGCGTCCCGTGCGGAGAGGCGGGGAAGACCGGTCGCCGCCGCGTCGGCCGTGATCGCCATCTCGCCGACGCAGATGGCGCCCGCCCAGTCGCGCAGGCCGAGCGCCGTCTTGGCGAAGCCCGGCTCCGCGACGTCGCCGACGAAGAGCAGATAGGGCTGGGGCAGGCTGGTCATCGCTTTGCTCCCGCTTCGCTGAGGGCGGGGGCGACTTCGGCCCCCCAGACGCGATCGGGCACGAAGATGTGTCCGTCGCGATAGATGGTCGCGGCGAGCGGATCGTCGGCGAGGAAATAGGGGCCGTCGAGATCGACGACGTCACAGAGCTGGCCGAGTACGAAGCCCGGCGCCGTCGCGAGCGTCGAGCCCGCCATGTTGCCGACCATCACGGACTTGCCGAGCGCCTTCACCCGGCGCGCCATCGCCAGCGCCTCGGTGAGGCCGCCGCATTTGTCGAGCTTGATGTTGATCACGTCGAAGGGGGCGTGGCGCGCCTCCAGCTCGGCCAGGTCGAGGATGCTTTCGTCGGCCGCGAGGGGGATGGGTGAGCGCCATCCGGCGAGCTCGTCCTCGGCGCCGCGGCGGACCGGCTGCTCGAGCAGCGAGACCTTCGCTTCGACCAGCACCGCGGCCAGCGCGTCGAGCGTCGCGGCGCCATAGCCCTGGTTGGCGTCCACGCCGAGCCAGACCTCCGGGCGGATCGCGCGCACCGCGCGGATGCGCGCCGCGTCGGCGGCCAGATCGCCGGTCAGCTTCAGCTTGATCGCACGCGCGCCGGCGAGGGGGGCGAGCTTGCGCGGCACATCGGCGGCATCGTCGGCGGGAATGGTGAAGGTGGTGACGAGCGCGCGCGGTGCGCCGAGGCCGGCGATCTGCCAGACCGGAATGGCCTGCCGGCGCGATTCCAGCTCCCACAGGGCGCAGTCGATCGCGTTGCGCGCGCCGCCCGCGGGCAGCAGAGCGCGCAGCGCCTCACGGTCGATCCCCGCTTCGATGGCGGGGCGGACCTGCTCGATCGCGGCGGCCATGTGGGCCGGGTCGTCGCCCAGATAATAGACGCCGGCCGCCTCGCCGCGCCCTTCATGCGTGCCGTCCGACAGGGTGACGACGATCGCCGGCATCGCCTCGAACAGATAGCCCGAGATGCGGAACGGCTCGGCCAGCGGCATCGCCTCGTGGCGAACGGTGAGGGAGAGGGTCAAGCGGATAGGCTCCGGGCTGCGCGCGAGGCGAGGAAGAAGAGGAGGATGGCGGCGAGACCCGCCGGCAGGATCACCAGCGTCAGCGATTTGCCGACCGCGAGCGGATCGCCGAAGCAGTGATCGGTGACGAAGCCGGTCAGCGTCGCCCCGCCGCCCAGGCCCAGCATGATGTTGCCGAAGGCGATGAAGGAGGCGGCAAGGCCGCGCGCGCGGTTGGGGACGATCTCCTGATTGGCGGTCATGCCGGCGATACCGGCGACCGTGGAGAAGAGCGACCAGAGCGCGACGGCGGCGATCACCTGGTTCGGCCCGTCGGCGAGCGCGATCAGCGCGAAGGGGGCGGCGATCACGGCGCTGCATCCCGCCATGAACAGCCGCCCCGACGGGCCGCGCCGAAGCGCGAACCGGTCGCTCACCGCGCCGCCGCCGAGCGAGGCGAGGGCCGCCGCGACGACGATCGGGGCGCCGAGCGCCAGGCCGATCGCCTCCGGAGAGAGATGGAAGCGGCGGCCGAGCAGAGCGGGCGCCCAGCTCAGCATGGCGAAGTCGCCCACCGACATCAGCGCGCAGGCCAGCACCAGGGGAACCAGCGCGCGGCGAATCGCCCAGAGCTGGGCGAAGACGGCGCGCAGGTCCCCCCGGTTCTGCGCGCCGTCGCCGTCGCCGTGGCGCGCGGGCTCGCGCACCAGCGCCAGCAGCGCGAACAGCGGCACCCCGCTTAGGCCGAGCAGCACCAGCACGGCGCGCCACGGCGCCAGCGCGCAGATCACCGGCCAGGCCACGAAGCCGCCCCGCGCGGCAATGCCCAGCACGGCGCCACCGATCGAGATCGCCGCGCCGCCGCCGATCACCATGCCCATGCAGAACAGGCCGATCGCGGCGCCGCGGTGGCGGGTGGGGAAGAGATCCGCGATCATCGAGGTGGCGGCCGGCGCCAGCGCCGCCTCGCCGATGCCGACGACCAGCCGCCCCGCGAACAGGATCCAGAAGGAACCCGCATAGCCGCACATCAACGTGCCAGCACTCCACAGCGCGATCCCGGCCAGAATCACGGTGCGGCGCTGGACGATGTCGGCGAGGCGGCCCAGCGGAAGGCCGGCGAAGGAATAGACGATGGCGAAGGCGATGCCCTGCAGCACGCCGACCTGGGTGTCGCTGATCCTCAGGTCCGCGCGGATCGGATCGACCAGCAGGCCGAGGATCTGGCGATCGGTGTAGGAGAGGATCGCAGCCACGCAGAACAGGCCGACGATCGACCAGGATCGGGCCGGCGACGGCCAGTGCGACAAGGCTTCCGGTTGCTCCCCCATGGCCATGGCATCGCACAGCCAGCCTCTAGTTTCAATATCAGAAACTTATTCGTTTGGCGTTTCACCTGTTTCGAGCGGCGGCGCCAGCGTCCAGGCCTGCGCGGCGGACTGGGCGAGTCGCTGGATGCCGGAGCCGGCGCAGACCGACAGCACCCGGCAGGTCTCCTGGCTGACTCGCACATAGGCATGGGCCATGCCGCTGTCGAAATAGACCGAATCGCCCTCGCCGAGCGGCAGCGGCGCGTAGAGATCCGAATGCAGCTCCATCGCGCCGGAGAGGACGTAGAGATATTCCTCGCCCGAATGGCGCACCAGGCCGCCCAGTTCGTCGACGCTGCGGGCGCGCACCTCGATGATGATCGGCACCATCAGCTTGCCCAGCAATTCCGCGGCCGGATAGAGATGGTGATGGACCTGGGAACTGGCGCCGGACGATCGCCCGGCCCGCGAGATGCTGCGACGGCCGAGCGCAGGTGGCGGCTCGGCCGCGGGCGCGCCGGCGAGCAGCGCGCCGAGATCGACCTGCAGTCCCTGCGCCAGCTTGAGGAGCTTATCGTAGGTGAGCTCCATCTTGCCGTTCTCGAGCTTCGACAGCGTCGAATAGGGCAGCCCGACACGGGCCGCCAAGGCGCGCAATGTCAGCCCCTGCTCGACCCGCGCCGCTTTGATCGCGGCGGCGGGATGCGATGGCGCGGCCCCCGGTTCCGCCATGTCGCTCTCCTCCATTTCGTGCCCCGCATATCGCGGATCACTTTGAAACGGTAGCCGGAAATCCATCTCTTCCGAAACGAGGTTGCCAAATTTGAAACACGTGGCATGATGACGGGATAAAGAAGGGGGATCGTCATGGTGAAAGTCGGTTCTAGGGCTCTGTTGATGGCATCGGTCGCACTGCTGGCCGCCGCCGGGGCGCATGCCGCCGATGCGCCGCCTGCAGCGAACACGGCGCAGGCCGACGCCCGGCCGGCGGACATCATCGTCACCGCGCAGAAGCGCGAGCAGCGGCTGATCGACGTGCCGCAGTCCGTCTCGGTGGTCTCGGCCCAGACGCTCCAGCAGGTGCATGCCGAACGCTTCGACGATTATTTCGCGCGCATCCCCAGCGCCGCGATCAACGAGGGGCA
>Ga0105237_10001115_pt1 | contig 35967 bp, 35 predicted proteins | sample KBSC24metaG_FD_81520 | JGI IMG/M metagenome (GOLD analysis project Ga0105237, IMG submission 81520) | Corn rhizosphere microbial communities from Kellogg Biological Station, Michigan, USA - KBS C2-4 metaG | ecosystem: Host-associated > Plants > Roots > Rhizosphere > Soil | place: Michigan, USA...
GGCGCCGCTGAGGAAACGCGCCGGCAGCGCCCAGAAGTTCGGCAGGGCCGCGAAGATCGAGCAGGCGGTGATCGTCACGACCGCCACCGTCGCGGCCGGCGACTGCATGTAGAGCGCGCAGGGAATGCTCAGCGCGCCGATGATCGCCGGGATGCCGACGTGCCAGTTGTGCACGCCATGTTTCGTCGAATGGCGGCTCCACAGGAAGAGCGCGATCGCGGCCGGCAGGTACGGGATCGCGGTGATCATGCCCTTCTGGAAGACGTTGAACTTGCTGCCGAACTGGGCTTCGAAGCCGCCGATGATGGTCGGCAGGAAGAAGGCCAGCGCATAGAGGCCGTAGACCAGGCCGAAGTAGATCAGCGAGAAGGCCCAGACGCGCGGGTCGAGCAGCGCCTTGCCGGCGTGACGGCCGTGCGTGTCGGTCTTGGCACGGTCTTCCTTCGCGAGCTCGAGCGTCAGCCACTGCTGCTCCGCTGTCGTCAGCCATTTCGCGTCGCTGGGCTTGTCGGCGAGGTAGAACCACGCGATCACGCCGACGACGATGGCCGGCACCGCGACGCCGAAGAACATGATGCGCCAGCCCTCCAGCCCGAACAGGCCGTGCGCCTCGATCAGCAGCGCGGCGACCGGTGCGCCGATCACGATGGTCAGCGGCTGCGCGAGATAGAAGAGCCCGAGGATGTGGCTGCGGTACTTGGCCGGCACCCACAGGCTGAGGAACAGGATCGCGCCGGGGAAGAAGCCGGCCTCGGCCACGCCGAGCAGGAAGCGCAGCCAGTAGAGCCCTTCGACGCTGCGCACCCAGGTGAAGAGCAGCGCGACCACGCCCCAGGTCACCATGATCCGCGCCATCCAGCGCCGCGCGCCGAACTTGTGCAGCGCGAGGTTGCTCGGGATCTCGAGCAGGATGTAGCCGACGAAGAAGACGCCGGCGGCGAAGCCGAACTGCGCGGCGCTCAGGCCCAGGTCCTTGGTCAGCCCGTTCGGGCCGGCGAACGAGATCGCCGTGCGGTCCAGGAAGTTGATGAAGAACATCAACGCGACGAAGGGCACGAGCCGGAACGAGACCTTGCGGATGGCGGATCGTTCGACGGGCGGCGCGGAGGAAATGTCCACGGTGTCTCCTGCGGATGGCGGTTGCCGTGGGCATCACGGTGCTGACCAGCCGGGAGATAGATCGCTTGAGCTGGTATGATGAGTAGACCAGTAGTGCGGTGATCAGACCATTGGGGTTTGTGCGGACTCGATGGTCCTGGCCCGAATCGTGATAACGTCATCAGACCAGGCGCCCTGCGTGGCGGCGCCATACCCAGGGATGACCGCCGTGGCCGAGACGATTCAGCGCCGAAAGATCTACCAGGAAGTCCTCGATCGCCTGATGGAGCGCATCCGCACCGGGGCGATTCCGCCGAATGCGCAACTGCCTTCGGAGCGCGAACTGATGGAGGAATACGGCGTCGGCCGCCCGGCGGTGCGCGAAGCGCTGCAGGCGCTGGAGCGCTCCGGCATCGTCGAGATCATCCACGGCGAACGCGCGCGGGTCGTCGTGCCCACGGCCGAGCGGCTGATGTCGCAGATCGCCGGCGGCGCGATGCATTTGCTGCGCACGCAGCCGGGCACGCTCGATCATCTGAAGGAAGTGCGCCTGTTCCTCGAGACCGGCACCGCGCGCATGGCGGCCGAGCGGGCGACCGAGGAGGACGTGGCGCGGCTGCGCCTGGCCGTCGCGAAACACCGGGCGTCGATGGTCGACCTGGAGAAGTTCATCGAGCTCGACATGGCCTTCCACCGCGAGATCGCCGGCATCAGCGGCAACCCGATCTTTCCGTCGATCGTCGAGGCGATGTTCCGCTGGGCGAGCGAGTACTACCAGTCGCTGGTGCGCGCGCCGGGCGCCGAGGAGCTGACCCTGGCGGAGCATGAACGCATCGTCGATGCGATCGCCGCGCACGACCCGAACGGCGCCGCAGCCGCGATGCATGCGCACCTGAGCCGCGCCAACGCGCTGTATCGGCAGCTGATCAAGCCGCTGTGAGCTGACTGGTGCCGTCGGGCCACTGACCGGCAGCACCGGGTTTGCGATAGGTCATCTATCGGAGTGCTCATCATACCATCACTCCAACAGGTCAGATGTGAACAGCCATCGCTGTTCTGTCGATGCTGAAGGAGAGGCAGGATGGTCGCGACGATCGCGTTGTTCGGGGCCGGCGGCAAGATGGGCGCGCGCCTGTCGAAGAACCTGCTGGCGTCCGCGTATGCAGTGCGCCATGTCGAACCCGGCAGCGCCGGCCGGCAGCGGCTGAGGGAGGAGCTCGGCATCGAGTGTGTCGATGCCGACGCCGCGCTCGACGGGGCCGACGTGGTGATCCTTGCCGTGCCCGATACGCTGATCGGCAAGCTCTCGCACCAGCTCTCGCCGAAGCTGAAGGCCGGCACGATGGTGATCACGCTCGATGCCGCCGCGCCCTTCGCCGGCCACTTGCCGGAGCGGCCGGACCTCGTCTACTTCGTGGCCCACCCCTGCCATCCGCCGATCTTCAACGACGAGACCGAGCCGGCGGCGCGGCGCGACTACTTCGGCGGCGCACATGCGAAGCAGTCGGTGGTCAGCGCCCTGATGCAGGGGCCCGACGATGCCTTCGCGCTCGGCGAAGACATCGCGAAGACGATCTACGCGCCGATCCTGCGCTCCTATCGACTGACGGTCGAGCAGATGGCCCTGCTCGAGCCGGGCCTGTCCGAAACCGTCTGCGCCACCTTGCTCGACGTGATGCGCGAAGGCATGGACGAAGTGGTTGCCCGCGGCGTGCCGCCCGAGGCCGCACGCGACTTCCTGCTCGGCCACATGACGATCCTCAGTGCGGTGATCTTCAAGGAGATCCCGGGCCAGTTCTCCGACGCCTGCAACAAGGCGATCACCTTCGGCAAGCCGCGATTGATGCGCGAGGACTGGAAGCAGGTCTTCGATCGCGACGAGATCGCCGAGAGCATCCGCCGCATCACTTGAACCGCCGTCATCCCTTCCCGCACCACACTCAAGAGAGACAAGACCATGACCAAGACCCGTTTGCTGAATGCCCTGTGCCTCTCGCTCGGCCTCGCCTTCGCCGCGACCGCCGCCCATGCCAAGGACCTGGTGGCGATCATCACGCCTTCGCACGACAACCCGTTCTTCAAGGCCGAAGCGGTGGGCGCGGAGGCGCGCGCCAAGGCGCTCGGCTACGACACCATCGTGCTGGTGCACGACGATGACGCGAACAAGCAGAACGAACTCTTCGACACGGCGATCGCGCGCAAGGCCAAGGCCATCATCCTCGACAACGCCGGCTCGGAAGCCTCGGTCTCGGCCGTCAAGAAGGCCAAGGACGCCGGCATCCCGTCCTTCCTGATCGACCGCGAGATCAACGCTACCGGCATCGCGGTCTCGCAGATCGTCTCGAACAACTACCAGGGAGCGCAGCTCGGCGCGGAGGAGTTCGTCAAGCTGATGGGCGAGAAGGGCCCGTATGTCGAGCTGGTCGGCCGCGAAGCCGACATCAATGCCGGCGTGCGCTCGAAGGGCTATCACGACGTGATCGACCAGTACGGCAACCTGAAGATGGTGGCGCGCCAATCCGCCAACTGGAGCCAGCCGGAGGCCTTCAAGACGATGGAAAGCATCCTGCAGGCGCACCCCGAGATCAAGGGCGTGATCTCCGGCAACGACACGATGGCGATGGGCGCCTGGGCGGCGCTGGTCGCGGCCAAGCGCACCGACGTGATCGTGGTCGGCTTCGACGGCAGCAATGACGTGCGCGACTCGATCGCCAAGGGCGGCATCAAGGCGACCGTGCTGCAGCCGGCTTATCGCCAGGCGGAAGTCGCCGTCGAGCAAGCCGACAAGTTCCTGAAGGGCGGCAAGACCGGCCAGCCGGAAAAGCAGCTGATGGACTGCGTGCTGATCAACGCGAAGAACGCGCCGAAGCTGGAGACCTTCACGCTCGCCAAGTGATGGCCACGCCCGCCCGCCGCCTGCCGAGGGATCGCATGCCCGAGATGTCGATGAAGCCGCTGCGCTGCGGCCTCGCCCTGCTGCTCGTGTTGGCCGGGCTCGCCGGCTGCCGCATCGAAGAGCGCAGCGCCGCCGAGGCCAGCGCCAGCGCGGCGCCGGCAGGCAGCTTCGAGAACAAGGCATTCGATCCGAAGGCGCAGGTCGAGGCGATGTGGAGCAGCAAGGCGCTGCCGGAGATCAAGGCGCGCGCCGGCGAGCTGATGGCCTTGCGCAAGGCGATGGCGGCCAACCTCGATGCGGCGGGCGCGGCGCACGGATTCCGCGAACGCGGCGCCGGCGCGCCCTGGAACATGGCGGCCACGCTGAAGGGCAAGATCGTCAGCGTCGATACCGAATCCAGCGCCGGCAAGATCGGCGTCGACGTGGATGGCGACGGCCGGGCCGACGCCGAGGTGCAGATCGGCCCGGTGATGCGCGGCACCTCGATTCGCGACGGCCTGAGCTTCATCTCGTTCACCAGCTATACCAACCAAATCGATTTTGCGCAGCTCGCGAACGCCTTCAACAAGAAGGCCTTCGAGACGGTGCTGAAGGGCTTGCCGCGCGATGCGCTGATGGGCAAGGAGGTGCAGCTGACCGGCCTGTTCACGACCGAGGATGCCGCGCAGATGCCGGTCATCACGCCGGTCGAGATGCGGCTGGGGGCGCCGGCATGAGTGCTTCGGCAGAGGGTGCTCATCCCGTTGTGCTCCAGCTGCGCAACGTGACGAAGATGTACGCCGGTACCACCGCGCTGAAGGGCATCGATTTCAGGCTGCGTGCCGGCGCGGTCAATGTGCTGGTCGGCGAGAACGGCGCCGGCAAGTCGACGATGATGAAGATCATCGCCGGCGTCGAACAGCCGACGAGCGGCGAGATGCTGCTCGACGGCCAGCCCGTCAGCCTGCGCAGCACCGACGAAGCGCGTCGCCACGGCATCGGCATCGTCTTTCAGGAGCTGAACCTCTTCCCCAACCTGTCGATCGTCGAGAACCTGTTCATCTCGCGCGAGATCACGCGCGCCGGGCTTGCGATCGACGAGGCCGCGCAGGAAGCGCGCACCCGCGAGCTGCTGAAGCAGCTCGAACACGACCTCGACCCGCGCACGCCGGTCGGCGAACTGCGCGTCGGCGAGCAGCAGATCATCGAGATCGCGAAGGCCTTGTCGCAGGACGCGCGCATCCTGATCCTCGACGAGCCGACCTCGGCGCTGAGCGCGCCCGAGGTCGAGATCCTGTTCAAGCTCATCGCCGACCTGAAGGCACGCGGCGTCGCGATCGTCTACATCTCGCACCGCCTCGAAGAGCTGGTGCGCATCGGCGACTACATCACCGTGCTGCGCGACGGCACGATCACCGGAGACGACAGAATGGCCAATGTCGACGTGCCGTGGATCGTGCGGGCGATGGTCGGTGCCAGCACCCGAGACTTCGCGCGCGCACTCGACCACCGGTTCGGCGAGGTGGTGCTCGAAGTCGAAGGCGTCAGCCTGCCGCGTGGCGGCGCGCCCGGCATGCTGGTCGACGACGTCAGCCTGAGCCTGCGCAAGGGCGAGATCGTGGGCATCTACGGCCTGATGGGAGCGGGCCGCACCGAGCTGTTCGAATGCATCTTCGGCTGCCATCCGAAACGCATGTCGGGCAGCGTGAAGCTCCTGGGCAGCGAGCTGCGCGGGCGCGATGTCGGCGGCTGCATCTCGGCCGGCCTCGCGCTGATCCCCGAGGACCGCAAGGCCGATGGCCTCGTGCACACGATGTCGATCGCCGAGAACCTGACCCTGGCCAACCTGTGGCGTCTCGCGCGCGGCATGCATCTGCCGGCGGCCGCCGAGCGCAGCGCGGTGCAGCGCTTCATCGCGTCGCTGGGCATCAAGGTCGCGAATCCATCGCTCGAGATCGGCTCGCTCTCCGGCGGCAACCAGCAGAAGGTGGTGATCGGCCGCGCGCTGATGACCGACCCGAAGGTGCTGCTGATGGACGAGCCCAGCCGCGGCATCGACATCGGCGCGAAGGCCGAGGTGTTCAAGGTGATGCGCGACCTGTCGCGGGCCGGCATGGGCATCCTCTTCGTCACCTCGGATCTGGAGGAGGTGATGGCGCTCTCCGACCGCATCCTCGTGATGTCGAACGGCCGCATCACCGCCGAGTTCGAGCACGGCACGGCGGCGCAGGAGGCCCTCGTGCTTGCATCGTCGGTAGGCCACGGCCTGCATGCCTGACCTTTCTTCCAAGAGACAGAGACCCGCCATGTCCACAGCCCTCGCCACGCCACTGCCGCACGGCGGCGCCAGCCCGCAAGACCGCGCGGTGCTGCTGCTGCTGAAGGCGCGCACCTTCATCGCGCTGATCCTGGTGGCGCTGTTCTTCAGCATCGCGGCGCCCAACTTCCTCAGCCCGGACAACGCGGTCATCGTCGCCAAGCACGTCGCGCTGAATGCCTTCCTCGCGATCGGCATGACCTACGTGATCATCAGCGGCGGCATCGATCTGTCGGTCGGCTCGACGGTCGGGCTCACCGGCATGGTGGCCGGCTTCCTGATCCTGCACGGCTTGTCGATCGGCCACTACGTGGTCTGGTTCAACGTGTTCGAGATCGTCGGCATCGCCTTGCTGCTCGGCGTGGCGATCGGCGCGATCAACGGCTGGCTGATCACGAAGCTGAACGTCGCGCCTTTCATCGCGACCCTGGGCACCTTGTACGTGGCGCGCGGCGTGGCCTTGCTGTCATCGGATGGCGCGACCTTCCCGAACCTCGAAGGCAAGGCCGAGCACGGCACCACCGGCTACCCGCTGATCGGCACCCTGAGCTTTGCCGGCGTGCCGCTGTCGATCTGGCTGCTGGTCGCGCTCGGCGTCGGCGCGGCCTACCTCGGCGCGCGCACGCCGCTCGGCCGGCATATCTATGCGGTGGGCGGCAACGAGCGCGCGGCGACCTTGTCGGGCGTCAAGGTCAACCGCGTGAAGATGTTCGTCTACATGTTCTCAGGCTTCTGCGCGGCGATCGTCGGGCTGGTGATCTCGTCGCAACTGGTCGCGGCGCATCCGCTGACCGGCGAGACCTTCGAGCTGAACGCGATCGCCGCAGCGGTGCTCGGCGGCACGTCAATGTCCGGCGGGCGTGGGCGCATCGGCGGCACGATCGTCGGCGCATTCGTCATCGGCATCCTGTCGGACGGGCTGGTGATGATGGGCGTCAGCTCCTTCTGGCAGACGGTGATCAAGGGCCTGGTCATCATCTCCGCGGTGGTGGTCGATCAGTTCCAGCAGCGCATGCAGCAGAAGCACGCGCTGCAGCAGCGCGTGAAGGGCGCCTGAGCGATGGCCGCCGACGTGTTGCGCGGGGCCTTGATCGGCTGCGGCTTCTTCGCGCAGAACCATCTGCAGGCCTGGCGCCAGTTGCCGGGGGTCGAGATCGTCGCGCTGTGCGATGCGGATGCCGGGCGGCTGGCGGCGAGCGGCGAGGCCTTCGGCGTCGAGCCGGCCCATCGCCATGCGAGCGCTCGAACTTTGCTCGATGCCGAGCAGCTCGACTTCGTCGATATCGCGACCACGGTCGCGAGCCATCGCCCGCTGGTCGAGATGGCGGCAGCGCGCGGCCTGCACGTGATCTGCCAGAAGCCGTTCGCGGCGACGCTGGCCGACGGCGAGGCGATGGTCGCGGCCTGCGAGCGCGCCGGCGTGCGGCTGATGGTGCACGAGAACTTCCGCTGGCAGACGCCGGTGCAGGCGGTGCGCCGGGTGATCGATGACGGCCTGGTCGGCGCGCCCTACTGGGGCCGGCTGAGTTTCCGCTCGGGCTTCGACGTCTATCGCGCCCAGCCCTATCTGGCCGAGGGCCGGCGCTTCATCATCGAGGACCTGGGCATCCATGTCATCGACATCGCGCGTTTCCTGCTGGGCGACGCAGAGCTCGCCAGCGCCTCGACGCAGCGCATCAACCCGAAGGTCGCCGGCGAAGACGTGGCGACCTTGCTGCTGCGCCACGCCTCGGGCGCGACCAGCGTCGTCGACTGCAGCTACGCCTCGTGGCGCGCGGAAGAGCTGTTCCCTCAGACCTTGATCGAGATCGACGGCACCGAGGGTTCGCTGAAGCTGGAAGCCGACTATCGGCTGGCGGTCCACCACGCGAGCAAGGGCACGCAGATCAAGCGCTGCGAGCCGCCCCTGCATGCCTGGGCCGAGCAGCCGTGGTTCAACATCCAGGACAGCGTGCTGAACATCCAGGCGCATTGGCTGGCTTGCCTGCGAGAAGGGCGCGAGCCGCAGACTTCGGGCCGGGACAACCTGCGCACGCTGGCGCTCGTGGAAGCTGCCTACGCCGCGGCGGGCGAGCCGCGGCCCGCGCCGCTCCGCAGCCGCACCGTCGGAAGTTAGGCTAGCGGACTGGTGGCATCCGCCATCGCCCTCCGAAAGCCGTTGATGACGTCCGACCTGCCCCTGTCCTCGCGCTATGCCTTCGCCCTCGGTCTCGTGCGGGAGGCTGGCGATCTCGCGCATGACTATTTCCGCCGCCGCGCGTCGTTGACGATCAAGAGCAAGGGCCTGCAGGACATGGTCAGCGAGGCCGACCTGAACACCGAGCTGCTGATCCGCCGGCGCCTCGCCGAGGCCTTTCCGGAAGACGCCTTCCTCGGCGAAGAAACCGGCTTTTCCGACCTGGCCCCGGAACAGGGGCTGTGGGTCGTCGACCCGATCGACGGCACGCAGCCCTTCGTCAGCGGCCTGTCGAGCTGGTGCGTGTCGATCGCCTTCATGATCGGCGACGCGCTGAAGTTCGGCGTGGTCTACGCGCCGGTGCGCGACGAGCTGTTCGCCGGCGGCACCGGCTTTCCGGCGACGTTGAACGGCCGGCCGGTGGAGCGCCACGCCGGCCGCGCGATCACCGACGGGCTGGTCGGCGTCGGCTATTCGATGCGCATCGCGCCCGAGCTGTTCCTGCCGATGTTCGAGCGCTTCCTGCGCGCCGGCGGCATGTTCCATCGCGAGGGCTCCGGCGCGCTGTCGCTGTGTTACGTCGCGGCCGGGCGGCTGCTCGGCTACATCGAGCACCACATCAACGCCTGGGATTGCCTCGGCGCGATCGCGGTGATCCGCGCCGCCGGATTGAAGACCAGCGATTTCCTGGCAAACGACGGCCTGCGTGCCGGCAACCGGCTGATCGCCGGCAGCGAAAGCGTCTACGACGCGCTCGAGGCCATCTACAACGGGCCCGCCTGAGCCCGGCGCCGCGGGGCAGCAGCGCCGAATGGTCTTCCGTCAGCACCTGCGGCGCATTCGATGGCACAGTCCTTGACTTGCACTGAGAGCTTGAGAGGCAATCCAATGCACCCGCGTGAGACCCCAAAACAGGCCCAATCGAGGCGCAAAGCGGAGCCGGGGTGGGGCCCCGGCGAGCATTTGCAACGACGAGTGGGCCTGTTTTGGGGTCTCACCCTAAGGGCCCCGGCGCGGGTGCATTGGATTGCCTCTCAAGCTCTGACGTGAAGACACCATCGCCACACCACGGAGATTCATCGATGACGACCAAGCAGCCCACCATCATCTACACCCTGACCGATGAAGCGCCCCTGCTGGCGACCTGCGCTTTCTTGCCGATCATCCGCACCTTCGCCGCGCCGGCGGGCATCAAGGTCCTCGAGAGCGACATCTCGGTCGCGGCGCGCATCCTCGGCGAATTCCCCGACTACCTGAGCGACGCGCAAAAGCTGCCCGACAACCTCGCCGAGTTGGGGCGCCTGACGCTGGAGCCCGACACCAACATCATCAAGCTGCCCAACATCAGTGCCTCGGTGCACCAGTTGGTCGCAGCGATCAAGGAGCTGCAGGCGCGCGGCTACAAGATCCCCGATTTCCCGGAAAGCCCGAAGAACGACGAGGAAAAGAAGATCCGCGCGCGCTACTCGAAGAGCCTGGGCAGCGCCGTCAACCCGGTGCTGCGCGAAGGCAACTCCGACCGCCGCGCGCCGCTCGCGGTGAAGAACTATGCGCGCAAGCACCCGCATTCGATGGGCGAGTGGAGCCAGGCCTCGCGCACGCACGTCGCGACGATGAAGACCGGCGATTTCTACCACGGCGAAAAGTCGATGACCGTCGGCAAGGCCTGCGACGTCAAGATGGAGCTGCTGACGAAGAGCGGCAAGAGCATCGTGCTCAAGCCCAAGGTCTCGCTGCTCGACGGGGAGATCATCGACAGCATGTTCATGAGCAAGAAGGCGCTGCTCGAGTTCTACGAAAAGGAGATGGAAGACGCGCGCAAGACCGGCGTGATGTTCTCGCTGCACGTCAAGGCGACGATGATGAAGGTCTCGCACCCGATCGTCTTCGGCCACGCGGTGCGCATCTTCTACAAGGAGGCCTTCGAGAAACACGGCAAGCTCTTCGACGAGCTGGGCGTCAACGTCAACAACGGCATGGTCAACCTCTACGACAAGATCGCCGGCCTGCCGGAGACCAAGCGCGAGGAGATCATCCGCGACCTGCATGCCTGCCACGAACATCGCCCGGAGCTGGCGATGGTCGATTCGGCCAAGGGCATCACCAACCTGCACGCGCCGAACGACGTGATCGTCGATGCCTCGATGCCGGCGATGATCCGCATCGGCGGCAAGATGTGGGGCGCCGACGGCCGCCCGAAGGACACCAAGGCAGTGATCCCGGAGAGCACCTTCGCGCGCATCTACCAGGAGATGATCAACTTCTGCAAGACCAACGGCAACTTCGATCCGGTGACGATGGGCACGGTGCCGAACGTCGGCCTGATGGCGCAGCAGGCGGAAGAATATGGCTCGCACGACAAGACCTTCGAGGTGCCGGAAGACGGCGAGGCACGCATCGTCGACATCGCGACCGGCGACGTGCTGCTGGTGCAGAACGTCGAGGCGGGCGACATCTGGCGCATGTGCCAGGTGAAGGACGCGCCGATCCGCGACTGGGTCAAGCTGGCGGTCACGCGGGCGCGCAACTCCGGCATGCCGGCGCTCTTCTGGCTCGATCCGTACCGCCCGCATGAAAACGAGCTGATCAAGAAGGTGCAGACCTACCTGAAGGATCACGACACCAGCGGGCTGGACATCCAGATCATGTCGCAGGTGCGCGCGATGCGCTACACGCTGGAGCGCGTGGTGCGTGGGCTGGACACGATCTCGGTCACCGGCAACATCCTGCGCGACTACCTGACCGACCTGTTCCCGATCATGGAGCTCGGCACCAGCGCGAAGATGCTGTCGATCGTGCCGCTGATGGCCGGCGGCGGCATGTACGAAACCGGGGCCGGCGGCTCGGCGCCGAAACACGTCAAGCAACTGGTCGAGGAGAACCATCTGCGCTGGGATTCGCTGGGCGAGTTCCTTGCGCTCGCGGTGTCGCTCGAGGAGCTCGGCATCAAGACCGGCAACAACAAGGCCAAGCTGCTGGCCAAGACCCTGGATGCCGCGACCGGCAAGCTGCTCGACAACAACAAGTCGCCATCGCCGCGCACCGGCGAGCTGGACAACCGCGGCAGCCAGTTCTATCTCGCGATGTACTGGGCGCAGGCCTTGGCGGAGCAGACCGAGGACTCGGCCCTGCAGTCGCAGTTCGCACCGCTGGCGAAGGCGCTCGGCGAGAACGAACAGAAGATCGTCCAGGAGCTGGCGGCGGTGCAGGGCAAGCCGGCCGACATCGGCGGCTACTACCTGCCGGACGCGGAGAAGTGCGGGGCGGTGATGCGGCCGAGTGCGACGCTCAACGCCGCACTCGCCGCGGTGGCTGGCTGATCGGCCTGCGGGCCAGGAGCCGCCGACCGGCCCGGCCCGCGTTCAGGACATGAACATGCCGCCGTCGACGTTGATCGTCTGCCCGGTGATGTAGGCGGCATCGTCCGAGGCCAGGAAGCTGACCAGCCCGGCCACGTCCTCGCCGGTACCGGCACGCCCCATCGGGATGCCGGCCACCCACTCGGCCATCAGCTCGCCCGGCTGGTAGTTGCCCATCAGCTTGCCCCAGGCCGCATCGTTGTAGGCCCACATGTCGGTCGTGATGATGCCGGGGCAGAAGGCGTTGACGGTGATGCCGGTCTTCGCCAGCTCCTTCGCGAGGCTTTGCGTGATGCCGACCACGCCGAACTTGCTCGCTGCGTAGTGCGGCGTGTAGATGAAGCCCTGGCGCGCCTGGCCCGAGGCGGTGTTGATCAGGCGGCCCTTCTTGCCGGCCTTCTTCATGCGCAGCGCGGCCTCCTGGCAGCACAGAAACACGCCCTTGGTGTTCACCGCCATGATCTTGTCCCACTCGGCTTCCGTCAGGTCCTCGAGCCGCGCGACGGTGATCACGCCGGCGTTCTGCACCGAGATGTCGACCTCGCCGAGCTCCTGCGCGACGCGTTCATACATCGCCTTGACCTGCTCGGCGCTGGTCACGTCCACCACCACCGAGATCGCCTTCGCGCCGCTCCGGCGCAGGCCTTCGGCGGTCTCGTGGACCAGCGGCTCGTTGGCCGCGACACAGATGCTCGCGCCCTCGCGCGCAAAGCGCTCCGCGATGCCCTTGCCGATGCCGCGGCTGCCGCCGGTGATGACGACGACCTTGCCTTCGAATCGTTTGCTCATCTCAACGTCCTTTCAAGCCTTGCTCACCAGCAGACGAAGCCACCGTCGACGATCAGGTCGACGCCGGTGCAGAAGGACGCAGCCCGGCTCGACAGGAACACCGCCGGCCCGACCAATTCGTCGACGGTGGCCATGCGGCCCATCGGCGTGTCGCGCTCGAACACCTTGACCTGCTCGGCCACCTCCGGCCGCGTGTTCATCGGCGTCGCGGTGTAGCCGGGGCTGATGCTGTTGACGCGCAGGCCGCGGTCCGACCACTCCATCGCGAGGCTCTTGCTCAGATGGATCACCGCGGCTTTCGAGCTGTTGTAGTGCGCCTGCATCAGCCCGCGGTTGACGATCGAGCCGGACATCGATGCGATGTTGACGATCGCGCCGCGCTTCCGCGGCAGCATCACCCGCGCCTCGGCCTGGCACGACAGGAAGACGCCGTCGAGGTTGATCGACAAGGTGCGCTGCCATTGCGCGAGCGGCATCTCCTCGGCCGGCGCCGCGTTGGCGATGCCGGCGCAGTTCAGCGCGACCGACAGCGCGCCGAGCTGGCTCTCGACCGCATCGATCGCGCGCGCCAAGTCGTCGGCCTGGGTCACGTCGCCGGTCAGCGTGATCGCGCGGCGGCCGGTGCCGCGGATGCGCTCGGCCGTGGCTGGCAGGCCGGCGCTGGAAGGCAGGTCGAAGCAGGCCACGTCGGCGCCGGCTTCCGCCAGGCCGACAGCGACTCTCTGGCCGATGCCGCTGCCGGCGCCGGTGACGAAGGCGATCTCGCCTTGCAGATCGAACAAGTTCATCTGGGGTTCCTCGGGTCGAAAGGGCCGGCGCGATGCCAGCGAAAGTCAGGGTTGCGCGAGCAGCCGCTGCGCGGTGTTCAGGTCGGTGATCAAGGTGCTGATCCAGCCGCCGCGCAGCGCGGCGCGGATCGCCGCGAACTTGCGCTGCCCGCCGGCCACGCCGATGCGGCGCCGCGTCCTGCGGATCTGCTCGACATCGATGCCGAGCACACGTTCGTCGAAGGGCGTCGCGACGTGCCGGCCGGCATCGTCGTAGAAGCGCATGCAGACGTCGCCGACCGCGCCGGCGGCCTTCAGGTCGGCCAGGTCCTGGTCGGTGAAGACGTTGCCGCTCTCGCGCAGCATGCGCGACGGCGGGATCGCGCCGATGCCCATCAAGAGCGCGGACAGATCGCCGAAGCGCTCCAGCGCCTGGCGGCACGAGGGGTCGGTCAGCAGCGCGTCCTTCGCGGCCAGCGAGCTGACCACGCCCGGCGCCAGCATGAAGATCGCCTCGGCCTTCGAGAGCTGGGCCAGGCGCTCGGTGAGCCGCGTCGCGAAGCGCTGCGAGTTCGCGAAGCCGACGCCGCCCAGCACCTGCACGATGCGCTGCGTCTCACCCGGGCCGGTCGGGCGCATCGCGTTGACCGCGGCGAGCAGGGCCGAGCTCCAGGACGACACGCCGATCGACGGCAGGGTCGGCACCATCAGCTCCAGGTAGCTGGCGACGGTGGAGGCGAGCTCCTGGTTCATCAGCTCGTCGTCGCTGAGCGCCGCCTCGGAGGTCTCGACGACGATCAGCTCGTCGAGGCCATAGCGGGTCTCGAGCTGCTCCTCGATGTCGGCATGCACGCCCTCGGGCACATGCACCGTGATGCGCACGATGCCCATGCTCTCGGCCTGTTTCAGCATCCGCGAGACACGCGCCTGCGAGAGGCCGAGCTGCTCGGCGATGCGCGTCTGGCCCATGCCGCGCTGGTAGTACATGCTCGCGATGCGCGTCGTCAGACGCTGCAGGTCATGAGAAGGCGAACGGGACTGGGTCATGGCGCCGTTGATTCTGTCAGAGGGGCTGGCCAGGGGCTGGCTCAGGACGGCGCTCATGTCCGCCCCCCGATCGTCGAGTACGCCAATCGACCCCCCGGGGGGGTGCGTGCCGGCTTGGGAGCGGCCCGGCGCTCGGCCCGCGGCCGACAGGTTGACACAGGGTGTCTCATGACACCGCCAGCTCCATCACCCTCGGCCCCGTCGCCTCGGCCTGCGGCAGGATGCCGCGCGTCTCGCCGCGCGCCAGCACCATCACGCGATGCGACAGGCCCAGCACCTCGTCGAGATCGGAGCTGACGACGATCACCGCCATGCCTTCGCGCGCCAGCTCGGCGATCACCTCGTAGATCGCGGCCCGCGCGCCGACATCGATGCCACGCGTCGGCTCGTCGAGGATGATGATCTTCGGGTTGCGCGCGACCCATTTCGCGATCACCACCTTCTGCTGGTTGCCGCCGGACAGCGACCCCGCCGCCTGCGACGGCCGGCCCTTCACGCCGAGCCGGCGGATCAGCTCGGTCGCGAACGCTGCGGCCTTGGCCGGGTTGATCCAGCCGGTCGGCGCGACGCGGTCGAAGTTGCTGTAGGCGATGTTGTCGGCGATCGAATGCGGCAGCACGACGCCGAGTGCCTTGCGGTCGTCCGGCACCAGCACCAGGTGTTCGCGGATCGCATCCAGCGGCGATTGCAGCTGCACCGTCTTGCCGCGGATCACGACCTCGCCGCTGGCGATCGGGTCGACCCCGGCGATCGCGCGCACCAGCTCGGTCCGCCCGGCGCCGACGATGCCGGCCAGGCCGAAGACCTCGCCGGCCTTCACCTCGAACGAGATGTTCTTGAAGCTGCCGTCGGGGGCGGTGAGCTTCCTGACCGACAGCGCGACCTCGCCGCCGGCCGGCGGCGCGGGGATCTGCGGGAACAGCCGGTCGACGCTGCGGCCGACCATCTCGCGCACCAGTTGCGCGGTCGGCACCTGCGCGGTCGCATGCCGGGCCACCTGCGAGCCGTCGCGCAGCACGACGATGCGGTCGGCGATGCGCGCGATCTCGGCCAGGCGGTGGCTCACGTAGATGAAGGACATGCCTTCGGACTTGAGCCGCAGCACCTGCTCGAACAGGCGGTCGGTCTCTTCTTCGCCGAGCGCGGCGGTGGGCTCGTCCAGAATCAGCAGGCGCGCGTTCAGGGTCAGCGCCTTCGCGATCTCGACCTGCTGCTGCGCCGCGACGCGCAAGGTGCCGACCTTGCGTCTCGCCGAGACGTTGAGGCCGAGGCGCTCCAGCTGGCGCTGCGAGCGTTCGACCATCGTCTCCATGTCGATGCGGCCGTTCTTCATCAGCAGCCGGCCGACGAAGACGTTCTCGGCGATCGTCAGCTCGGGCAGCAGCCGCATCTCCTGGTGGATCAGACCGATGCCGGCATGCAGCGCATCGGCCGGCGCCTGCGGCGCATACGGCAGGCCCTGCCACCACATGCTGCCGCCCGGATCGGGCGGCGTCAGCCCGGCGATCACCGACGACAAGGTCGACTTGCCGGCGCCGTTCTCGCCGAGCAGGGCGACCGCTTCGCCGGGGCGCACGTCGAGGTCGATGCCGCGCAGCACGTTGTTGGCGTAGTAGGTCTTGCCGACGTTGCGCACCACCAGCCCGGGATGGTCCGCCGGCGAAGCCGGATGGAGGGTGGTGCTCATCGCGCCGGCTCCGGGATCAGGGATGGTTCTTCAGGAACTTCTCGACGTTCTCCTTCGTCGTCAGCACGCCGTCCATCGGCTGGTCCGCAGGCGGCTTCTTGCCGGCCAGCAGGTCGGTCACCGCGTCCACCGCCATGCGGCCCATCGTGAAGGTCGGCTGCGTCACCGTGGCGTCGAGGCTGCCGCTCTGCACTGCCTTCAGCCCGCCGACGTCGCCGTCGTAGCCGACCACCCAGACCTTGTTCGCCGGCTTCGCCAGCTTGACCGCCTGCGCCGCGCCGAGCGCGATGCCGTCGGCCTGGCCGAAGATGATGTTGATCGTCGGGTCGCGCTGCAGCATGTCCTGCGCGATCTTGTTGCCCTCGTCGGCGGCCCAGCGCTCCGTGAACTGGTTCTGCGTGATCTTGATGTCGGGGCACTTGGCGAGGCCGGCGGTCCAGCCCTTCATGCGGTCGACCTCGGGCGAGGTGCCCTTCTGGCCGTGGATCACCACCGCGTTGCCCTTGCCGCCGCTCTGCTTGCAGATCCATTCGGCCAGTTCGGTGGTGGCTTTCACCGATTCGCCGTGGATGAAGGTGTCGCCGGGGGCGCCGTCGGCATTGCGGTCGACGTTGACCACCGGCACCTTCGCGGCGCGTGCGGCCTTGACCGGCACCGAAGCTGCGGTCGCGCCGGCCGGGATGTAGATCAGCGCATCGATCTTCTGCGTCAGCAAGTCCTGGATCTGGTTGACCTGCGTGGTCGCGTCGCCCTTGGCGTCGACGATGATGACCTGGTAGCCCTTCTCCTTGCCGTAGGTCTCGACCGACTGCTTGATCATGTTGAAGAACTCGGCCTGCAGGTTGGCCACCGCGAGGCCGATCTTCTTGCCTTCGGCATGCGCGCCGGTCGACAGGGCCAGCGCGGCGATGCCGGCGGCGAGGGCTAGTTTCCTGAACTTGAACATGGTTGTTGGCTCCATTGGGGTGCTGGTTGTTGTCTCTTTGTGAATGCGGCGCAGCGAGCGGCCGCGGGTCGAACGGATTGGCTTTCCAGGGCTCTCCTTTTTGTTTGGCTCAGCGAATGCGGCGCCTGTTCGAATCGACCGCGACCGCGAGCACGATCACGCCGCCGATCACGATCTGCTGGATGAAGGGCGAGACGCCGAGCAGGTTCAGCCCGTTGCGCAGCACGCCGATCGTCAGCACGCCCATCAAGGTGCCCCAGATCGAGCCGACGCCGCCGGAGAGGCTGGCGCCGCCGATCACCACCGCGGCAATGGTGTCGAGCTCGTAGCCGAGGCCGCCGCTGGGCTGGGACGAATCGAGCCGGGTCGACATCACGACGCCGGCGAGGCCGGCGAGCATGCCGCAGACGGTGTAGACGACGAGCGTGACGCGCTTGACCTGGATGCCGGCGAGGCGGGCCACTTCCGAGGCGCCGCCGATCGCGTAGAGCGCCCGCCCGCCGGCGCGGTACTTCATGTAGATCGCCGCGAGCACGGTCAGCACGATGGTCAGCAGCACCGTCACCGACATGAAGCCGAAGTAGCGGTTGATCGAGAGCGCCGAGAACCACTCCGGATACCCGACGATCTGCGAGCCGTCGGTCACCATGTTGGCCAGGCCGCGCGCGATCGACATCATCGCCAGGGTCGCGATGAAGGCCGGCAGGTTGGCCTTCGTGATCAACAGCCCCGAGCCCATGCCGCAGAGCGCGCCGACGACCAGCGCGGCAAGCATCGCGATCGGCATCGGCAGGCCCATCACGTTCGAGAGCCAGCCCATCACCATCATCGACAGCGCCAGCACCGAGCCGACCGACAGGTCGATGCCGCCGATCACGATCACCGCGGTCATGCCGAGCGCCATGATGCCGAGCACGGTCAGCTGGTCCAGCACGTTCAGCAGGTTGCGCACGCTGAGAAAGGTGCTGGTGGTCAGCGCGAACGCGACGCACAGGATCAAGAGGCTCAGCTCGGGGCCGTGTGCGATCAGGCGCTCGCCCCAGCTGGGACGGTGCACGGCATCGGGGGCGCTCTTCGGCGCGCTGGGCGATGCGGAGGAGGGGTTGATGGCGGCCATGATGTCTCCAGGGCGGGCGGTCATTGGGTGCGTGCGAGGCGGGACTGCCTTACTGCGTGTGACCAGCGCCGGCGCGCTTCGCTTGCCGCGGCGGCGGTCCACGTGGTGCCGAACGCTTGCTGGGCGCGGTGCAGCTGTTTCAGCGCGGCCCAGTCCCACACGCCGGCGCGCAGGCCGGCCAGGTGCGCGACGCCGAGCGCCGAGAGTTCCGGGTCGGCGCACTGCACGACCGGCCGCGCGATGCAGGCGGAGAGCGCGTCCAGCAGATGCGTGTTGCGCGACGGGCCGCCGTCGACCAGCAGGCGGGCGATGCCGTCGACGCTCTGGTCCATCGCGTCCATCACGTCGGCCACCTGGTGCGCGATCGATTCGACCGCGGCGGCGAGCAGGGTGCCCTTGTCGGTGCCGAGCGTCAGCCCGCTGACCAGGCCGACCGCGTTCGCGTCCCACCACGGCGCGCCGAGGCCGGTGAAGCCGGGCACCAGGCAGACGCCGGCGCTGCTGCTGCGTGCGGCGAGATTGGCGGCTTCGTCGCTCGTGATGCCGAACAGCTCGGCGATCCAGCGCAAGGTCGATCCGGCCGCTCGGATGTTGCCCTCGAGTGCCTGCACCGGGCCGTTGCCCGCATCCCAGGCGATCGTCAGGCACAGGCCCGGGTGGGGCGGCCGCCGGCCGTCGGCGAGGCCCATCACCGAGGAGCCGGTGCCCAGCGTGGCCTTGACCTGGCCCGGGGCATAGGCGCCGTGTGCGAACAGCGCGGCATGCGAATCGGCCATCACCGCGTTGACCGGCACGCCCTTCAATGACGCATGCACGGCGCCCGCGTCCGCGAAGTGCGCGATCGACGGCAGCACGCGCGGCAAGGCCTGCATCGGGATGCGAAAGAGTGCCGCCAGCTCCTCGTCCCAGGCGAAGCGGTTGACGTTGAAGAGCTGCGTGCGCGAGGCGTTGCCGACTTCGATCGCATGCGCGGCGCCAAGCCGGCTCAGCAGGAACGAGTCGACGGTGCCGACGCAGAGCGCGCCGCTCGCCGCGAGCTCGCGCTGCGGGTCGATGTCGTCCAGCAGCCAGCCGAGCTTCAGCGCCGAGAACATCGGGTCCAGCGGCAGGCCGGAGCGTTCGCGCACCAGGGCTTCGACCGCGTCGTTGCCCAGCATGTCGCGCAGGCCGACGGTGCGTTGATCCTGCCAGCTCAGGAGCGGGGTCGCCGGCTTGCCGTCGTCGCGGCGCCAGATCATCGCGGACTCGCGCTGCGTGCTCAGGCCGACCGCGACGATGCGCGCCTCGGGCTGTTGCGCGAGGCACTGCGCGGTTGCCTGCTGCACGCTGCGCCAGATCTCTTCCGCATCCTGCTCGACCCAGCCGGGCGCCGGGTAGCGCTCGCCCAGCGGAACGCTGGCCTTCGCGACCATCGCGCCGGCCGCATCGACCAGCAGGCATTTGGTCGCGCTGGTGCCCTGGTCGATGGCGAGGACGAGGTCTTTCATTGGTCTGCCAGCGCGTGCGCCGCTTCGGCGATGCCGTCGGCCGTCAAGCCGAAATGCTCCAGCAGGAACTGCGTCGTGCCGGTCGGGGCGAAGCCGGGCACGCCGAGGATGCGCATCGGCACGGGGTGGTGCTGCGCGACAAGCTCGGCCACCGCCGAGCCGAGCCCGCCGGTGACGATGGCTTCTTCGACGGTGACGATGCGGCCGGTCTCGCGCGCCGCGGCAAGCACCAACTCGTCGTCCAGCGGCTTGACCGAGGCGGCGTTGATGACGCGGGCGTCGATGCCTCGCCCGGCCAATTGCGCCGCCGCATCGAGGGCGCGCGAGACCATCGTGCCGATCGCGATCAGCGTGACGTCCCTGCCTTCGCGCAAGGTCACTGCCTTGCCGAGCTCGAAGCCCTGGCCTTGCGGCGAGACGGCCGGCACCTTGAAGCGGCCAACGCGCATGAAGGCCGGCTTGCCCGAGGCCGCGACACAGCGCATCACCGCACGTGTCTCCTGCGGGTCGGCCGGCACGATCACCGGCAGGTCGCCGATGGCGCGCATCCAGGCCAGGTCTTCGATCGAATGGTGCGTCGGCCCGAGCTCGCCATAGGCCATGCCGGGGCTCATGCCGCAGAGCACGACCGGGAAGTCGGAGTAGACGACGTCGGCCTTGATCTGCTCCAGCGCACGCCCGGTGAGGAAGGGCGACGCGGCGCAGACGAAGGGCAGGTAGCCGCCGTTCGCGAGACCCGCCGCGACGCCGACCATGTTCTGCTCGGCGATGCCGACGTTGATCACGCGATCGGGGAATTCCTTGCGGAAGTTGATCAGGTTGCTGGAACCGACCGAGTCGTTGCACACCGCGAGGATGCGGCTGTCCTCGCGCGCCATCGCCGCGAGCTCGTCGGCGAAGGCCTGGCGGCAATCGAAGCTGCCGGCGGCACTGCTCTCTTCTCGGCTCATCGTGCAAGTTCCTTCAAGGCTGCTTCGTATTGGGCCGCGCTCGGCACCTTGTGATGCCACTCGACGCCGTTTTCCATGAACGAGATGCCCTTGCCCTTGATCGTGTTGGCGATCACGGCGCGCGGGCGCTCGCCGGCGGGCGCGCTCAAGGTCGCCAGCAGTTCGGCATGCGAGTGGCCGTCGATGACATGCACTTCCCAGCCGAAGGCGCGCCATTTGTCGGGCAGGGGTTCGAGATCGTTGGTGTCGGCGACGCCGGCGCCTTGCTGCAGCCGGTTGCGGTCGACGATCGCGGTCAGGCCGCCGAGGCGGCGCTGCGCCGCATACATCGCCGCTTCCCAGTTGCTGCCTTCCTGCAGCTCGCCGTCGCCGAGCACGACGAAGGTGCGCAGTCCCTGTCTAGACAACTGCGCCGCGGTCGCGATGCCGACCGCCACCGGCAGGCCGTGGCCGAGCGGGCCGGTGTTCGTCTCGACGCCCGGGATCTTGCGCCGGTTCGGGTGGCCGTTCAGCGGCGAGAGGTTGCCGGCGAAGTGGCGCAGGCGATCGGCCGGGAAGAAGCCGCAGTCGGCCAGGGTCGCGTACAGCGCGGCGGCGCAATGGCCCTTGCTGAGGATGAACCGGTCACGCTCGGGCCAGGCCGGCTGCGTCGGGTCGATGCGCAGCACGCCGTTGAACAGCGCGACCAGGATGTCGGTGACCGACATGTCGCCGCCGACGTGGCCCAGGCCGGCCGTGTCGATCGTCTCGAGGATGTGGCGGCGAATGCGCGTGCTGATGGCGCCGAGCGCCGCGACCATTTGCTCCGTGGTGGCCCCATCGAACTGGCCGCGCCGCTCGCGCCAGGCGGCCGCGGCAACCTCGTCGGTGACCAGCGGCGCGGCGACATCGGAAGCACTCGTTGTTTGCATAAATATTCATTAATGAATAGACAGACAAAGTCTAGGCAAGCTGCTGGCGCTTGGGTACTAGGGTTTTCGCGGTATCAGGGGCGGTTCGGCCCAGCTGCTCGCAGGCACCTGGGCTTTCGCAAGTCACGAGGCCGTGCCCCGGCACGTCCTCGTGCCGGGGCTCAGCGCCCGGTGGCGTCCGTCGGCCGGCCGGCCTCGAACAGGAACCAGGTGCGGCGTTCGGTCTCGTCGATCCAGTTCTCGATCAGGCTGGCCGTGGCGATGTCCTGGCCTTCGTCGCAGACGTCATGGGCCTCGCGCAGGCGGGTGCTCAAGGACTTGTTGTCCTCGCACAGCTCGGCCAGCATGTCCGACGGTTCGACATACTCGGCGTCGTTGTCGAGGATGCGCTGCGTGCGCGCGATGTGGCCGATCGAGCGCAAGGTCTGGCCGCCGAGCTTGCGGATGCGTTCGGCGATCGGATCGGTCATCGCGTAGATCTGGTCCGACTGTTCGTCGAGCATCACGTGGTAGTCGCGGAAGTGAGGCCCGCTCATGTGCCAGTGGAAGTTCTTGGATTTCAGGTAGAGCGCGAACACGTCGGCCAGGATGCCGTTCATCGCGGCGGTGATGTCCTTGGTCGCGGCCGCTTTCAGATCGGTCGGCGTGCGCAGCGGGGCGGCGCGGCGGGCGCTCGCGTCGGAGGTCGATTTTTTCGAGTCTTTGGCCATGGCAGTCCCTTTCAGCAAGGATGGGGGGAGTTGGACTCTCGCATGCTTGCCTTGCCGGGCGATGTCGGATGGGCTTTGGCCATTGCAGATGAAATACAGCCTTACAGTCCGCGCTGACCGAAGATCTCCGCTACCAAGGAAAAAGCCCATGAAGACTCGCGCAGCCGTGGCCTGGAAGGCCGGCGCTCCGTTGACGATCGAAACCGTGGATCTCGAGGGCCCGCGCGCCGGCGAGGTGCTGATCGAAGTCAAGGCCAGCGGCATCTGCCACACGGACTACTACACCTTGTCCGGCGCCGATCCGGAAGGCCTGTTCCCGGCGATCCTCGGCCATGAAGGCGCCGGCATCGTCGTCGAGGTCGGCCCGGGTGTCACGAGCCTGAAACCGGACGATCACGTGATCCCGCTCTACACGCCCGAATGCCGGCAATGCAAGTTCTGCCTGTCGCGCAAGACCAATCTGTGCCAGCTGATCCGCGGCACGCAGGGCAAGGGCCTGATGCCGGATGCGACCAGCCGCTTCTCGATGGACGGCAAGCCGATCCTGCACTACATGGGCACTTCGACCTTCAGCAACTACATCGTCGTGCCCGAGATCGCGGTCGCCAAGGTGCGCTCCGATGCGCCCTTCGACACCATCTGCTACATCGGCTGCGGCGTGACCACCGGCATCGGCGCGGTGCTGTTCAGCGCCAAGGTCGAGGCGGGCGCCAACGTGGTGGTGTTCGGACTCGGCGGCATCGGGCTCAACGTGATCCAGGGCGCGAAGATGGTCGGCGCGGACAAGATCATCGGCGTCGACCTGAACCCGGCGCGCGAAGCGATGGCGCGCCAATTCGGCATGACGCATTTCATCAACCCGAAGGACGTCGACAACATCGTCGATGCGATCGTGCAGCTGACCGACGGCGGCGCCGACTACAGCTTCGAGTGCATCGGCAACACCAAGGTGATGCGCCAGGCGCTGGAATGCACGCACAAGGGCTGGGGCCGCAGCCTGATCATCGGCGTGGCCGAGGCCGGCGCCGAGATCAGCACGCGGCCGTTCCAGCTCGTGACCGGCCGCAAATGGGAAGGCTCGGCCTTCGGCGGCGCACGCGGCCGCACCGACGTGCCGAAGATCGTCGACTGGTACATGGAGGGCAAGATCAACATCGACGACCTGATCACGCACCGCCTGAAGCTCGACGACATCAACAAGGGCTTCGAGTTGATGAAGAGCGGCGAGTCGATCCGCTCGGTCGTGATGTACTGAGGGAGGGCGATCCCATGCAAGGCATCCGCAGCATCACCACCCTCAGCGAACACGTTTGCTTCGGCGGCGTGCAAGGTTTTTATCAACACGATTCGGACGAAACCGGCACGCCGATGAAGTTCGGCGTCTACGTGCCGCCGCAGGCCAAGCAGGGATCGGTGCCGGTGCTGTTCTATCTCGCCGGCCTGACCTGCACCGAAGAGACCTTCGCGATCAAGGCGGGCGCGCAGCGCCATGCGGCCGAGCACGGGCTGATGCTGGTGACGCCCGACACCAGCCCGCGCAACACCGGCATCGACGGCGCCGATGAGGCCTGGGATTTCGGCAGCGGTGCCGGCTTCTACCTCGATGCCAGCGAAGCGCCGTGGAGCAGCCACTGGCGCATGGGCAGCTACGTCACGAAGGAGCTGCGCGCGCTGGTGCTGCAGCACTTCGCGGCACGCGACGACCGGGTCGGCCTGTTCGGTCACTCGATGGGCGGGCATGGCGCGCTGACTCTCGCCTTGAACAATCCCGGCCTCTACCAGAGCGTCTCGGCCTTCGCGCCGATCGCCGCGCCGATGCAGTGCCCCTGGGGCAAGAAGGCCTTCAAGAACTATCTCGGCGATGACCGCAAGGCCTGGGCGCGCCACGATGCGACCGAGCTGGTCAAGGCCGGTGCGAAAGTGCCGCCGCTGTTGATCGACCAGGGCCTGGCCGACAAATTCCTCGCCGACCAGCTTTCGCCCGATGTGTTCGAGACCGCCTGCCGCGAGGCCGGCCAGCCGCTGACCTTGCGCCGCCAGGAGGGTTACGACCACGGCTACTTCTTCATCTCGACCTTCGTCGCGGACCACCTCGCGCATCACGCGGCGGCGCTGGCGTAGGCGGCGTCGCGGTTCAGCCGCGGAACTGGCGCCGGTAGGCGGACGGCGAGGTCTTGAAGGCCGCGCCGAAGTGCTGGCGCAAGGACACGGCCGAACCGAATCCCGTGTCGACGGCGATGGCCTCGATCGATAGCGCGCTGCCTTCCAGCAGGCGCTGCGCCAGCGCGAGGCGCTGCGCCTGGCGCCACTGGTGCAGCGTCGTGCCGGTCGCCTCGCGAAATCGCCGCGTGAAGTTGCGGCGGCTCATGTGGGTCCGCTCGGCCAGCGCGTCGAGGCTGTGGGATTCGTTCAGACGGGTGCCCAGCCAGTCGAGCAGCGAGGCGAAGCGATCGCCCTCGGTCGAGAGCCGCAGCGGCTGCTCGATGTACTGGGCCTGTCCGCCCTGGCGATGCGGCGCCACCACCATGCGGCGCGCCGCCCGGTTCGCCACTTCGGCACCGCATTGCGAGCGCAGCAGATGCAGGCAGCAGTCGATGCCGGCCGCGGTACCGGCCGAGGTGAGCACGTCGCCATCGTCGACATACAGCACCTCGGGCTGCAGCCGCACCCGCGGATAGCGCCGCGCGAACTCCGGCACCGCAAGCCAATGGGTGGTCGCTGGCCGGTCGTCCAGCAGGCCGGCTTCCGCGAGCACGAAGGCGCCGAGGCATAGGCCGACGATGCGCGCGCCGCGGCGGTGCGCGGCACGCAGTGCCTCCAGCAAGGCCGCGGGCATCGGCGCGCCGGCATCGCGCCACGAAGGAACGATCACCGTGCGTGCCCGGCGCAGCGCCGGCAGCCCGTGCGAGGCCTGCAGCGTGAACCCGGCCGTGGTGCGCAGCGGGCCGGGCTCGACCGCGCAGACCTGCAGCCGAAAGCGCGGCTGGCCCGCCTCGTCGCGCTCTTCGCCGAACACCATGCAGGGCACCGACAGATGAAACGGGCTGATGCCGTCGAAAGCCACGACGGCGATCGTTTCGCGCTGGGTTCCGGAGGGCGGTGCCGGCATGGCCCGATTCTATCGATCAATGTCTTCGGGCCGGCTTTCGCGATCGAGCGGGCGGGCCAACAATGCCGCCGTCGCCTCATCCACCCAGGACTCCGCCATGACATCCGGCTCTTCCACCCCGCGCCGCGCGCTCGTCGTCATCGACGTGCAGAACGAATACTTCAGCGGCGGCAATCTGCCGATCGAATATCCGCCGATCCACTCGACGCTGCCGAACGTGATTCAAGCGATGGACGCCGCCCATGAAGCCGGCATTCCGATCGTGCTGGTGCGCCATGGCGCCGGTGCCGGCGCGCCGATCTTCGCGAACGGCTCCGCAGGCTGGCAGCTTCATCCCGAGATCGCGCGCCGACCGCACGATCACCTGATCGACAAGCAGCGGGCCAGCGTCTTCGCCGGCACCGACTTCGCGCCATGGCTGGCACGCCACGAGATCGACACGCTGGCCGTCGTCGGCTACATGACGCACAACTGTGATGCGGCGACGATCTACGAAGCCTCGCATCGCGGCCTGAAGGTCGAGTTCCTTTCCGACGCAACCGGCGCATTGCCGTATGCCAACGAGGCCGGCCGGGTCACCGCCGAGGAGATCCACCGCGTCTACAGCGTCGTCTTCCACACCGGATTCGCGGCCGTCGTGCCGACGAGCGCATGGATCGCCGCCGTTCGCGCCGGAAGCGCCTTGGCGAGCGACAACGTCTATGCGTCGAACCTGCGCGCCCGCGAGGTCGCCGTGCCCACGGCCTGACCGACAGCTGGCCGCGCGACGCCGCGCCTTCAGGCAGCAGCGCGCTTGCGTGCCGCCTTCTTTGCGGCCGTCTTTTTTGCCGGCGGCGCGGCCTCGGCCTTCTTGCCGGACGGCGCCCGGCGCGAATCCAGGCTCTTGCGCAGCAGCGCGGTCAGGTCGACGACGTTCGACGAGGCTTCCGCCGGCACCGCTTCGAGCGGCTGCACCTTCTCGGTCTCGCCGGCCTCGAGCTTGCGCTTGACGAGCTCGTGGATCGAATCGCTGAAGCGATCGGAGTAGTCGTCGGGCTTCCATCGGCCGGTCATGTCGGCGATCAACTGGGTCGCCATCTTCAGCTCGCTCTCTTTGACGCCAGCCGCTTGCTTGCCTTCCGCGGGCAGCTTCAGCTCATCCATCGGGCGGATCTCGCTGGCCCAGCGCAGCGTGTCGAGCATCAGCGCCGGTCCGGCGGGCACCAGCGCCGCGAGGCGTTCCTTGGTATGCATCACGACCCGCGCGATGCCGATCACGCCGGCCTCGAGCATCGCCTCGCGCAGCAGCGCGTAGACCTTTTCGCCCTTGCCGAGCGGCGCGAGGTAGTAAGGCTTTTCGAGGTGCGTGAACGGGATCTCCGAGGCCTTGACGAAGGTCTCGATCTCGATCGTCTGCGTCGAGGTCGGATAGGCCGCCTTGATCTGCTCGTCGTCGAGGATCACGTAGTCGCCGTCGTCCTGCTTGATGCCTTTGACGATGTTCTCCTTGTCGATGTCCTTGCCGGTGCGCTTGTTGATGCGCTTGTAGCCGACCGGGTCCATCGAGCGCTTGTCGAGCCAGTCGAAATCGATGCCCGATTCCTGCGAAGCCGGATAGAGTGCAACCGGCACATGCACCAGCCCGAAGCTGATGGCGCCTTTCCAGATCACGCGTGGCATGGGAACTCCCGGGCTGATCGACCAGATGCAATGCTGCGCCGACGCCCCTGAACGCGCAGCGAGCGCAGCACGCGCGTGTTTGTGAGGCCTTGCCTACAGCACGAGCAAGCGATTCAGAAAAGGCTCAGCTGCTCGAAGGGCGATGCTCGTGGCGCCGCCTGCATCTCGCGAATGCCTTCGGGCCAGGCCGCCCGCTGGTCCATCGCGATCCCTGGATGGCCCCATGCCCAAACCCGGTTGCGGCCGGCGAGCTTCGCGGCGTCGCGCCGGCGGCCGGCCAGGACGATCAACTCATCGCCGGACCAGGCGATCCCGGCGGCGCCGCTGGCGACGCCGACGCTGACCGTCAACCGACGCTGTCCGGCACCCAGCTGCAGCTCGATCGCGAGACGCACTGCCTCGCCGCGTTGTTGCGCCTGGACGATCGTTTCGCCGACCAGCATCACGCCGAACTGGTCGCCGGTCAGGCGCGCCAGCACGCCGTCGCGGCCGAGCGCCAGGCGCAGCAGCTTGGAGGTGCGCAGCAGCGCCGCGTCCGCCATCTCCAGCCCGGCTTTCTCGCGCAACTCGTCGAAGCGGTCGATATCGACCACCAGCACCGACAGCGGCGTGCCGCTGCGCTGCGCCTCGCTCGCGGCCAGTTCCAGCGCAAGGAAGAAGCTGGCCGGGCTCGGCAGGCCGGTGACCGGGTCGACTGCCTTGGTTGCGGCCATCGGCCCTCAGCACTCGGGGCAGGGGTCGATCAAGTCCTCGCCCGACTCGGCATCGATGCCGAAGTCGATCACGCCGTGGCCTCTGCACAGCAGGCAGGGCGTGTCCGGCGGCGTCGTCAGCCCCGACCAGGCCATCGCCTGATGCTTGCTCGGAGACCGTTGCTTGGCGGCCGTCTCTGGTGTCGCAGCATCGCCGTACCACTTGCCCTGCGCCCAGCAGCTGAACGGGCCAGCCGGCGACTGGCGCCGGTAGACACCTTCGCGTACCGGTTCGGTGGCGGCGGTGAACCAGCCGGTCGATTCCATGAGGAAATATTTGGCGAGAGGCTTTCAGGGCCTGCGTTCGGCTGCCTTGGCCGCATCGGGATCGCCGGCATCGATCACCGGCGCCGAAACCGCCTTGCCGACCGACTCCAGCGGCTTGTCGTCGTCGGCGGGGTTGTGGCGCTTGGCGGCCTCGCGGGCTTCAGGGCTGGGCCAGTCGTCGGCCTCGTCGTCCCAATCACCAGCGCGGGTCGGCGATTGTTGCTGAGCAGTCATCAGGGTGCCCTCCTGGCAGCAGCCGGGTTCGAATGAACCACGCTGTCACCGATGCTTACCGCGGCGCAGATCCTGCGCCATCGGCGATCAGCACCTCGCCGCGTCAGATTCGGCCTGCACCGCCGCCGGCCGAGACCGCGCTCAGGCGGCTGCGGTCAGGCTCTTCTCCGGTGCGAAGTCCGGCTTCAGGCCGCCCCTCACCAGCGATTCGAAGTACTCGATGGTCTTCATCAGGCCGGCTTCGAGTTCGACCTTCGGTTCCCAGCCCAGCAGGCGCTGCGCTTGCGAGATATCCGGGCGGCGGCGGCTCGGGTCGTCCTTGGGCAGCGGCCGATTCACCAGCTTGCTGTTCGAGCCGGTCAGGCGCAGCACGGCCTCGGCCAGTTCCAGCATCGTGAATTCATGCGGATTGCCGATATTGATCGGGCCGGTGGCACCGTCGGTCGACATCATGCGCAGGAAGGCTTCGATCAAATCGTCGACATAGCAGAAACTGCGGGTTTGCTTGCCGTCACCGAAAATCGTGATGTCCTGGCCCCACAGCGCCTGCACGATGAAGTTGCTGACGACACGCCCGTCATGCGGGTGCATTCTCGGCCCGTAGGTATTGAAAATGCGGGCGACACGGATATCGACCTTGTGCTGGCGGTGGTAATCGAAAAACAAGGTCTCCGCGGCGCGCTTGCCTTCGTCGTAGCAGCTGCGCGGGCCGATCGGGTTCACATGGCCCCAATAGCCTTCCGGCTGCGGATGCACCGTCGGGTCGCCATAGACTTCGCTGGTCGATGCCTGGAAAATACGGGCGCGCGTGCGCTTGGCCAGGCCAAGCATATTGATCGAGCCGATGACGCAGGTTTTTGTCGTCTGCACCGGGTCGAATTGATAATGCACTGGCGATGCCGGGCAGGCCAGGTTGTAGATTTCGTCGACTTCGACATGCAGCGGAAAGGTCACGTCGTGCCGCAGCAATTCGAAACCCGGCTCGCCGAGCAGATGCACGATATTGGCTCGGGCACCGGTGAAGAAGTTATCGGCGCACAGCACGTCCGAGCCCGCGGCCACCAGGCGATCGCAAAGGTGCGAGCCGAGAAAACCGGCGCCGCCGGTGACCAGAACGCGCTTGCGAAGGGAGTAATTCTTCATGTTGATTCCGTGAGGGATGATCGTTATGGGAGAGCAGTCGAAGAGGCGCGCCGGCTGTCAGGCTTGTTGTTTCGGATTCGGGCTCGCCGGAGCGGCAACCGATTTTTTGCTCGCAAAATATTTGCGCACCGATTCGAGTTGATCTCCGACCCAGGGCATCGAACGCAATTCGCGCTTGAAGGCCGTCATCGGGCTGATGCCCCAGACGTGTTGCTCGATCAATTTTTCGATCTCGACGCTGCTGCGTGCGACCGCGCTCGGGTGAATCAGCGGCAGATCGAGCGCTTCCGGATACGAATCGATCACGTGCTGCGGAATGCCTTCGGTGGTATGCGTCGCATCCGCGCCGAAACCGATGTTGTGGGTCTGGCTGCGCGCCGGCACGGCGCACAGGCCGTTATGGCGCCAGCAGGTGAACATCCACTGGTAATCCCAGGTATCGTGCGCACCGCGATGGCCGGCGTTGAAGGTGCTGCGCCAGAAGCGCTCGAAGGCGCTGTCGCCGGCTGCCAGCCGCTTCAGGCCGCCTTCGTCGCGCCACGCCGGCCAATCGCGGATGGTGACGTCGTAGTGTTTCCAGGCGCGGCGCCACGTGGCCCAGCCCCAGATCAGCGCGTTCTTCGAAAAGAAATAACTTTCCTTCGGCGTGTACTTGCGCCATATCGGATTGTCGCCGCCGATGTGCATCACACGCTGGTCGTTGCGATAACGCTCCAGCAGTTCATCGCAATAGATGAAGAAACTCGGCACCGGCACTACGTCGTCCTCGAGGATGATGCCTTCTTCTTCATTCTCGAAAAACCAGTCGATCCCGCTCGATACCCCGCGCTTGCAGCCGAGGTTCTTGTCGAGGAAGCGTGTCTTGACCTCGCACGGCCAATCCACCGCCGAAGCGATCTTGCGCACCTCTTCGCAGCGTGCCGCTTCCGCCGGGCGCGAGGCGCGGGGGCCGTCGGCGGTGATATAGAGGCGCGGCGGCCGGGCCGCGCGAACCGCTTCGAATACCTCGCGGGTGCAATCCGGGCGATTGAAGACCACCATCAACACTGCGCTTTTCAAGATAGAGCTCCAGAATTCAAGGGATTCGGCCGGGACGGCCGGGCCGGCTCAGACTGAAATATCAGCCGGTATAGGCCCGGGGCAGGGATTCGGCGACGATCAAGGTCCATCCCCAGCGGCGGCTCGCCTCGACGATTTTCGAACGGTCGATATGCCGGTAGCGCCGGGTCAGGTGCAGCAAGGTGTCGCGCAGCGCGGCAGGATCATTCGGCGGGCACATTTCGCCGATCTCCGGCGTCACGTACTCGCCGAGGCTGCCGACCTGCGTCGCGACGATCGGCACGCCGAAGCGCAGCGCCTGGAAGAGTACCCCGCTCTGATCGATGTGCCGGTAGGGCAGGACCAACACGTCGGAAGTCATGAAGTGCTCCTCCATGACGGCCTCTTCGACGTGCTCGTCGCGCCACGATATCTGCGCCGAGTGCGGATGTTTGGCGATCAGGCCGCGCAAGGTCGCGGTCAGTTCCGGATCCAGGCTGACGCCGACGATGCGCAGCACGAAGGGCTCGGGATAGGTTTCCAGCGCTTCGAGCAGCACGTCCACGCCCTTGTAGTGCTTGACGTGTCCGAAAGCGAGCAACTCCACCGGCGCCGATTCATCGCGGGGGCCTGGCGTGAAGGCGGCCGGTTCGAGGCCGTGTTCCATCACCGTCACGTGTTGCGGATCGATGGCGAATTTCGCGCAGAGATTGGTTCGCATGCCTTCGGTATGCACGACGAGGCGATCGGCGATCTTGTAGGACCAGGCGAAGAAACGTTCCGTCGTCGGCGTGCAGCCATCCCGCGGCAGAATATCGTGTATCGTCAATACGTAACGTTTGGACAGCAGCTTGAACAACAGGCCGTTGAAAACGCCGAACAGCAACGGCGGCTGGATCAGCCCGAAGACGTGCACGATCGGCCGCGCTGAAGGGCGCTTGAACAGGCCTATGCACAATACGTACCAGATCAGGCTGAGCTGGTACTGCACGAAGTTCACCGCCTTTTCCCAGCGCGACCGGTCGGTCGTCTGGCTGCCGCGCAGATTGACGGTCTTGACGCCGCGGTGCAGGCCGGGGTAATCGGTATTGTCCGAAGAGATCAGGGTCACGTCGGCGCCTGATTCGGCGAGCCCGTTGGCGAATCCCCGTTCGTAGTTTCTGAGGAAGCCGTTGGATATCAGCAGGATCGCCGTGCCGGGAAGAAACTCGCCGGAGGTTCCTTTTCCGCCGTCGCCGTGGCGAGTATGTGGCCGCTGTTCGTGTTCTATTCTGCCGATGGTGTTCTGCATGCGCGCTGATCGCCTAGAGGGGGAGGACATCGTTGTGCACGGAACTGGGCATGGCAACGGAATGGCGTTTCAGGATGTGAGGAGGGGCAATGATATTGGTACTTGTCGCCCTTGACAGTCCCGCAATTGTGAGCAACTTCGCGGCGCATCCTGCCGGCGCGCCGTGACAAGGCGGTCCCTACGGGCTGGGCAGCGCCGTCAGCGCGGCGAAATCGAGCTGGGTCAAGTCAGCGATGCGCTCGATCGTCCGGTCCGCACTCGGCAGCGAACCGATCGCTGCCGCGTCGTGCGCATAGTGGCCCTGGCGCACGAAGATCGTCGTCAGGCGCTCGCGCTGGATCGTCTTCATCGCCGTCAGGATACGCAGCTTGTCGTCGACCATCACGTAGCGGCGCGCAGGGTAGTGCTGTTCCAGATCGGCCAGCATCTGCTCCTTGTGGATGTAGATCAACACGCGGCCGTCGACTGCGTCCCACAAGCCGGCGCGCTGGATCTTGCGCGGCTGGAAGACGACGTCGCCATCGGAGAGGATCACTGTCGGCCCCCATTGCCCGACATGCTTCAGCACCTCGAGCGCGCCCGGAAAAAGGCGGTCGGGGAACGGATAGTCGATCAGGAAGCACGACATCGCGAGCAGTTGCGGGTCGTTGTGGGCCTCGTCGCGATAGCGCTGCAGCGCGCCGAGGTAGTCGGCATACCCGAGCTGGTCGCGCAGCGCCTCGAAGCCAGCCCAGTAGCGCTCGGCGCTCGGCGCGCTGAAGGTCTCGACCAGATGGCGGCGCAGATCGCCGACGATCGCGTCGTTGTCCAGCAGGGTGTTGTCGACGTCGAAGAGAAACACGGTGTCGTGGGCTGCGCTCAATTCGATCCTTTCGTGGCGTGTCGTGCCGCGCGGGAGTGCCGGTGATCGCCACGGTATACCCTTTGTGCCCGAGCCTGGTGGGGCACACGACGTGGAGAGTCCTTTGAATTCATCGCGCCCGGTGCGGGCTTCGAGTTTTGCCAGCGACAACGCCGCCGGCGCATCGCCGCAGGTGCTGGCTGCCTTGGCGCAATGCGGCAGCGGTGCTGCGGCAGCATACGGTGCCGACGACGAGACGCGCCGCGTCGAACGACGGCTCGCCGAGATCTTCGAGACCGAGCTGAGCGTCTTTCTCGTCGCGACCGGCTCGGCCGCGAACGCGCTGTGTCTGAGCGCGATGACCCCGCCGTGGGGCGCAGTGCTGTGCCATCCGGACGGCCACGTCAACACCGATGAATGCGGCGCGCCGGAATTTTTCAGCGGCGGGGCCAAGCTGATCGCGGTCGGCGGTGCAGCGTCGAAGATCGACGCACAGGCGCTGCGCCAGCAGCTGCAGCAGCGGCGCGGCGATGTTCACTTCACCCCGCCCGCCTGCGTCAGCATCACCCAGGCCACCGAAGCCGGCACGCTCTACAGCCTCGACGAAGTACACACGATCGGTGCGATCTGCCGCGAGGCCGGCGTGCGCCTGCACATGGATGGCGCGCGTTTCGCCAACGCGCTGGTCGCGCTCGATGCCACGCCGGCGCAGCTGACCTGGCAGGCCGGTGTCGACGCGCTCTCCTTCGGTGCGACGAAGAACGGCGTGCTCGCCGCCGAGGCGATCGTGCTGTTCGACCGCAGCCTCGACAGCGAGATGGCCTACCGGCGCAAGCGTGCCGGTCATCTGCTGTCGAAGATGCGCCTGCTCTCGGTGCAGATGAACGCCTATCTCGAGAACGATCTGTGGCTGGCCAATGCGCGCCATGCGAACGCGATGGCGCGCCGGCTCGAAGCCGGCCTGGCGACGATCGGGCCGATCCGGCTGCACGCGCCGGTCGAGGCCAACATGCTGTTCTGCAGCCTGCCGGCCGCGCTAGGAGACGGCCTGGTCGAGCAGGGTTTCGGCTTCTATCGCGAGCGCTGGGGGCCGGGCAGCGCGCGCCTCGTCACCTCGTTCGCTACCACGGCGGACGATGTCGACGGCTTCGTCGAGGCCGCGCGGCGGCTCGCCGCGGGGTAGGCCGCTCGCTCAGCCAAGCTCGAAAGCCTTGTCGTCGAAGGCTTCGCAGTAGCTGCGCCAATCCTTGCGCACCTGGGTGGCACAGTCGCGCGAGGCTTCGAGCAAGGGCTCACGCCACTTGCGCCTCTCGCCGAAGGCGACCAGTGCATCGGCATTGGCCGAGCCCTCGCGGCCGGCGCTGCGCAGCTGGCTCCACGCCACTATCTTGCCCATCAGCTCGAGCACGTTCTGCAGCTCGGGCATCGACTGGCGCGAACGATCGAGCTCGACCCGATCCTCCGCGGGCTGCAGCCCGCGCAGCACGAAGGCGGCCTTGCCCAGCCTGACCGGCTGCAGGAAGGCCATCGAGACGGCCTGCAGGCGGCGCTGCAAGGCCACCGTGCGGTGCGCCTCTGAAACCCATGCCGGCTGCGCCACGCGCAGGTGCGGAACGAGCGAGGAAGGTGTCGAGCGCTTCAGGTCGAGCAGATAGTTGCCGTCCGGCGAGCCCTTGCCTTCGACCAGGATCACGTAGCGCTCGACCCCGAGGCTGCCGGTGCCGGCAATGCGGCGTGCGACATCGCGCACTTCGTAGAACGACGGATCGGGCTGGTTGCGGGCGAAGCGGGCCATGAAGTCCTCGACCTTCGCGCGCTGCTTCTTCGTCGCCGGCAGCGCCTTCTTCCGATCTTCGACGCGCAGCCGCCGGTGTTTGCCCTCGGTGACGGTGCGTGAATCGAGGTACTCCGAACGTTGCCGGCCGCGCAGGCCGTCAAGCAGCTCGCCCACCAGGCCCTTCGCGGTGTCGCGTTCGACCCAGTAGGCCTTGCCGCCGGCGAGCGACGCAGCGTAGGCCGCGATGAAGCCGTCGCACAACCGATGCGCTTCGCTGCCGCTGAGCGACAGGCTGTCGGCTCCGACCCAGACGCTGGCGAGCAGGCGCACCAGATCCCAGCTGACCGGCGCCAGCGCCGATTCGTCGAAGTCGTTGATGTCGAAGTAGACCAGGCGGTTGTCGCCCTTGAAGCTGCCGAAGTTCTCCAGGTGCAGGTCGCCGCAGACCCAGCCGAGCGGCGCCGACCTGAACAGCCCGCCGCGCGGCAGCCGGTCGTAGAACAGGTGGCAGGTGCCGCGCAGGAAGACGAAGGGGCTGGCGCGCATGTTGCTGTACTTCATCGCCAGGCGGTCGGGGTCGCGGCCCGCATTGAAATCTCGTATGCGCCGTACGACGTCCATCGAAGTTCTCCCTGCCGGCCGTGGCGGCCGATGTCGTGATCGAGATGCCGAGTGTCGCAGCGTCTCAGGGGTGCGCCGGCTTGGCCGGCGGAGCGGCCTTGTCCTTCGCCGCGGCGGAGGCCGCCTCGGCGGGCCGGTAGGCGATGCGCTGCGTGCCGTTTTCGCAGCTGCCGAGCACCTGCATGCCGGCCACCAGGCCCTTCGGCACGATCTTCAGCGGCGGCGGCGTCACGCCCTTGGCCTTGTACTGAGCCTCGATCCGGGCCTGCATGTCGGCGCAGGTGACGGGGGCGGCGAGCGCATGCGCCGCCATCCAGCCCGTCAGGCTCGTGATGACACAACGCGCCCAGGGCATGCGCGGCGGGCTTTGCATGGCACTCGACTCCATCCCGGTTGTGCCGGGCCACGGGAGGCTCGGCCACGGCAGTGGAGTCAGTGTATGCGCGTGTTGCCGGCCCATGAAACTTCAAGGGAAGCGGTCGCGGCGGCGCGGTGCTCCGCGGCGCGTTGGCGTCGGTTCGCGCCGTGTCACGGCGCTTCATCGCATCGCGCTGGCCGCGTGCGGGCGCGTCGAAGAAGATTCGCTCATTCCCTCAACCCCAGCCTCGTGGAGCCCTTCATGTCCCTCACCACCATCTTGATGCACGCGCCGACCTGGGTCTGGATCCTGCTCGCCGCGCTGGTGACGCTGGGCCTCAAACAATCGCTGCCGCGCCAGGTCAGCCTCGGCCGCGCCGCGGTGCTGCCCGTCGCGATGGTCGTGCTGTCGATCAGCGGTACGGTCTCGGCCTTTCACGGCCAGGCCGCGGCGCTCGGCAGCTGGGCCGCGGGTGTAGCGGCCGCGCTGCTGCTGACGCGGGTGCTCGGCTTGTGGCGCGGCATCGGCTGGTCGGCCGAGCACAGATGCCTCGAGGTGCCGGGCAGCTGGCTGCCGCTCGCGCTGATCCTCGCGCTGTTCTCGCTCAAGTTCGCGGTCGGCGCATCGCTCGCGATGCACCC
>Ga0105237_10001116_pt1 | contig 35964 bp, 28 predicted proteins | sample KBSC24metaG_FD_81520 | JGI IMG/M metagenome (GOLD analysis project Ga0105237, IMG submission 81520) | Corn rhizosphere microbial communities from Kellogg Biological Station, Michigan, USA - KBS C2-4 metaG | ecosystem: Host-associated > Plants > Roots > Rhizosphere > Soil | place: Michigan, USA...
AGTTTAAGGCGGGGTGCAAATCAAATTTTCGTATCGCCACAACCGCTGTAGACTCCCCCGGTCATCGCTGCGCTCGACCACCCTCCTGCTTACGCAAAGAGGGTTTTATAAAAAATTCTTACCCCCTCTTTCCGAAGGAGAGAGGGTCGACAAGCGTAGCGATGTCGGGGTGAGTGCACCGCGCGACAATTTGAATAAAGTCGTAAGTTTGTTATGAAGATTTTGACTTCTGACTTAAGACTAACGACTTTAGACTACTACCATGAACATCCCCGTCCAGCAACTCCAGTCCGAATTTAAGCGTGTGCTGCTTTCCCTTGATTTTGAAGTACAGCGTGCCCAACAATGCGCCACCATTTTTGCAGAGAACAGCCGCGACGGCATCTATACCCACGGCCTCAACCGCTTCCCCACCTTTGTGCAGTATGTTAAAGATGGGTTGGTGATTCCCAATGCTGAGATCACCAAAGAGGGTGGTTTTGGGGCGATAGAACAATGGAACGGTAACATGGGGCCGGGTATCCTCAACGGCTTGTTCTGCATGGGCAGGGCAATTGCCCTGGCAACCGGCAACGGTATCGGCTGCGTGGCCGTTAAAAATACCAACCACTGGATGCGCGGCGGCACCTATGGCTGGCAGGCCGCCGATGCCGGCATGATCGGCATTTGCTTTACCAATACCATTGCCAATATGCCACCCTGGGGCGGTATCGACGCCCGGCTGGGCAACAACCCGCTCATCATCGCCGTGCCGCGCAGCGGGGGGCATGTGGTGCTGGATATGGCCATCTCGCAATACTCTTTCGGCAAGCTTAATTTGTATAAATCCAAGGGCGAGCAGTTGCCCTTAGTGGGCGGTTATGATACCAACGGCAAACTCACTACCGACCCCGCTGCCATCATCGAATCGCAGCGACCATTGCCCATCGGGTTTTGGAAAGGGTCGGGACTATCGCTGGTGCTCGATCTGCTGGCTACCGTGCTGAGCCAGGGGCAGTCCACCGCGGCAGTAACCAATGCCGGGTCAGAGTCGGGCGTATCGCAGGTGTTTATCTGCATCAAACCTGCCGACACCCGGCAAACCGAAGCCCTCATCGCCCAAATCCTCGACTACACCAAAAGCAGCCGCCCCGAAACCCCCGGCGGCCACATCAGCTACCCCGGCGAAAACACCCTCCGCACCCGCGAGAAAAGTCTCAAAGAGGGTGTTTGGGTCGACGAAAAGATATGGGCAAAAGTGCAGGCGTTGTAATGTGGCTGTTTACTGTTTCACCTGAAACACCCTGAAATAGTAAAAATCCTCACTTAAACTACTGTTTATCAAATATATAATTCCGAAAAAAGCAACTGTTTCACTGTTTCACCAAAAAAGTGAAACACTTTGAAACACCTGAAACAGTAACAATAGTTAAATAATTTAACTATTAATCTTCTGACAAAATAGCGTCAGTACTTTATCAAAGCGGTTTTCGTAAATTTGTAGATAGTCTGAACCTTGATTGAACAGATTAAAGGATTTCCACGATTATCTACTTGCTATCATCAAGGTAATCAGGTAAATCCTGGAAATCATGGTTCAGACAAAAAGCCGAAACGTTGTCAGAATCACAGATTAAACCGATTAACGGATTACACTGATTAATCCATGTGTATCTGCGAAACCAGCGTAATCAAATAAATCTGCGGTTAAGACAAAATGTGTGAGCAATTTTGCTCAGAAGAAATAGAAGCGAATATCCCATATCTTAGAAAAAACTGATACCTTTAGCATTAAACCTATTGTCTTATCATGAAGTTATTACATAATAAATTTCCACACCCTTTTAAAATATTCGTGCTGCTATTTATAATGGTACTGCTGCAATGCATTCCAGGTAAGGCCAATGCACAAAATCCACCGGCTATAAAAAATGATACGCCAAAATATGAAAAAGGAGACCCTCCACAGATAACAGGCGAAATGATATTTATAAATAGTTTTCGAGGCCGTTCAAATCTCATCGATGACATGAAGCAAATAGATTCTGAATTTGTCTTCAAACGGGCTCCGGATAGAAATGGACTACAAGTATATTCGGCCACCGATCCATATAGTACGTCTTTTGAAATAGTTGGCAACGAAAAAGACGTTAAAACCTTAAAGTGGACTGTTGTGTTGACACGAGATAAGGATTTAAATGCAAAAGAATTGATCCGACTGACTCGCTTTGTACAAGTAATGGAAGGTGCTGACGCAATGCTATGGCTATCTAATGAGGTTCGCACGAAAGTAGGAATGAATCCTCTTCTTGAACTTACTGAAACTAAAGAATTTTTTAAAGGGAGAGAAATGACCTTCGATTACAATCCGAAGCTGCCAGGCATAAGCGTTACTATAGCATTAAAAAAGTAACATCCCCATTATGGTTTAAGAGCTCTGCGCTGAACTCTTAAACCATCCTGGAGATCCAGCATAAATTATTCGATATTATCTCTGTTATTTTTTGAAAGGCAGCCTATAGGTCAAATCAATGCTGATGACACTGTTTTTAAGCTTACTGCCACCTACTGCGTCTTTATTTATAACTATTAAACCTGGCACGAAGCGCGCGTTAAGCCCAAGACCTTTTACCGGGCCGGCCTGCATTTCATACCCTGCGCCAACGCACCAACCGAAATCATACGATTTGTAATACTGTTTGATCGTATTGGTAATGCCGCCAAATGTTTCCTTTGAGGTAAGTAAAAACCCTAATTGCGGGCCTGTCTCTACATAAAAACCAACGGGGAATTTGTATTGGGCAAGTAATGGGATATTAAGATAGCCCTCATTTATATGCCCCGAAGTGGAAGTGCTTTTATTGGTTTCTTTACTGCCCTCGCCCGAGTAAAGTACTTCAAGTTGTAATGAAACCGGTATTGTGGTTTTATAATTAATAAAAGCCCCTCCATTGAAAGCGATGATTGATCCGGTAGAGAACATGTTATTTGAAAAATGTTCTTCGGCAATATTTACACCGGCTTTTAAACCGTAAGATAACTGCGCATTTGCCGCGATGGTAAATAAACTGAAACTGAGAATGAGGATGTAGACTTTTTTCATGATTAGAATTTAAAAGGGTTTGAAAATAAAAATTGGCGGGAGATGTATTTTGCCGGTATAGTATCTGACGATTTAATCGCCAGGGAAAAATGAAAAAAGATAATTGCTAACGTGGAACCACTTTTAGGAAACGGTTAAGACAATAGCTTTTAAACATTTTACAATGCCTAAAATAGCGCTGCATAGTAATGCTTTTAGAGAAAAGTGACCACCCGGCGGCATTTCGTGACGACCCGTGGGAAATACTTGACATCATGGCTTTGGGGTTCGTCAGGACATGGTGATCATCACACACTGGTTTAAGAGTTCAGCGCAGCGCTCTTAAATAGTGACTCCGTCCGGGTTTAGTGAACGTTATATTTGAGCCTGTGGTGTCATTGCCGGACAGAGTCCTCCGCTTTCATTTTAAATTTAAGTCGCCCTGCGGAATACTTAAGCCAAGTTGAGGATGACTGCTCCGGTATTTTCGGAAAGGAGCGGAAAGATAATTATATCCAATAAAAAATTGTTATTATGGAATTTTAATTTTAAATTAGTCGGAAGTTAAGTTTCTTAACTATCCTATTTATTAGGAGTCGTTCTTTCCTTTTCTGTGCTAATTCAACCGCATATGGCATTTCTCATTTCTGAAAGTAGCGCTTTTTTTAAAAAGGCTCTTTCGAGAATTGGAACGACAACTTTATCAAGCTTAATAGCTTTGATAATTAAGTTCGTTCCACTCCCCACACCGGTATTATATACAATAGTTAGCTCTCTGATTGTTATTATCATCTTAAGAGAGGCCCAACAAATTAGAGCGGATTTTTTTAAAATCAGATCAAGAATTAGACTTTCTTCGATTATGGAAGCTAAGTTTAAGAACTTGCAAGACAAAGAGTTTTCGAAAGAGGACACAAAAGCACTAGAAGTGTACATTAAATCACTTAATGATTAAAATTAAGTATACTTCATACGATAATTAGAATAATCAAAAACGGCCAAACGGCGGTTTTTTTTTATTTTAGGTCTATCCCAAAAGCAATACGTTTATTGGATACATCTCTACTTAACTTAATGGAATGATCTGGCTCCCTTTTTCGCCTTATTCCGCACCAAAGCGGAACGGAAAAACTGTCTGAATCAGGATTTACAGAATTTAAGAATTAACAAGATTCTGAAAATTTACGAATTCTGAAAATTCTGGTTCAGACAAAAAGGAACGGAATGTTTGCGCCAGGGATAGAAGTGAATACCGGCCTCGCGGTTAATGCCTGTGCAGTATAAGCGGATAGCCCGCCCGGGCGCCCAACTCTCCATTGCAATTCCCATGATGGTTACTTTTTATAATGAGGTGCTGATCCGCTAACCAGCGGACAGCATGACCTTTTTTTAAAATCAAAACCAAAATCTCCCCAAAACCACCCCAAAAAACATCCCCCAACCCACCCGTCAAACCCCCCAAACCAACCCCTAAAAACCCGTTTACACACGGCTGCAAAAAAACTATCGCATACCCTCAAATCTCTCCCGCCAAATCACTACTTTTGCGGCTCAAAAAAACGTGCGCTGATGAGTCAATCTGTTCAAATAAAAAATGCTTTAATCTCTGTTTATTATAAAGACAACCTGGAGCCTATAATCCACGAGCTTAGCCGGTTAGGTGTGAAGATGTATTCGACCGGCGGAACGGAAACTTTCATCCGCAGCCTGGGTGCCGATGTGATAGCGGTGGAGGACCTTACCTCGTACCCTTCCATACTTGGCGGCCGTGTAAAAACGCTGCACCCGAAGGTGTTTGGCGGTATACTGGCCCGCAGGAACTTTGAAAGCGACGAGCAGCAGCTTGACCAGTACGACATACCCGAAATTGACCTGGTTATCGTAGACCTGTACCCTTTTGAGGAGACGGTGAAATCGGGTGCGGGTCAGGATGATGTGATAGAAAAAATTGACATCGGCGGGATATCGCTGATACGTGCCGCAGCCAAAAACTTTAAGGATGTGGTGATAGTTGCCTCCAAGGACGACTACACGCTGCTGGGCGATCTGTTGAAGGGTCAGAACGGCGCAACGGACATCGACCAGCGCCGGGCGTTCGCGCAAAAGGCGTTCAACATTACCTCGCATTACGATACGGCAATATTTGAATATTTTAACCAGGATACGCAGCTGCCGGTTTTCAAGCAAAGCATACAGCGCAGCCAGACCCTGCGTTATGGCGAAAACCCGCACCAACAGGGCATATTTTACGGCAATCTGGAGGCAATGTTCACCAAGCTGCACGGCAAGGAACTATCATACAACAACCTGGTGGATGTGGACGCGGCAGTATCATTAATTGACGAGTTTACCGAGCCTACCATCGCCATACTGAAACATACCAATGCCTGCGGCATAGCCAGCCGGAGCTTTATCAAAGAAGCCTGGATTGATGCTTTAGCCTGCGACCCGGTGTCGGCCTTTGGCGGGGTAATTATCGCTAATGACGAGATCGACGCGGAAACAGCAGCGGAGATCAGCAAGATATTTTACGAAGTGCTGATAGCCCCTGCTTATACCGATGAGGCAGTGGAGGTATTGAAATCGAAAAAGAACCGCGTTATCTTGATACGTCAGCCGGTGGAGCTGCCTGTAAAACAGTTTAAGACCTTGCTGAACGGCGTGATCGAACAGGACAAGGATCTGATCATAGAAGGCCCCGACCAAATGAACCTGGTAACTAAAAATCAGCCTACCGAACACGAACTAAGGGACCTATATTTTGCCAACAAAGTGGTGAAGCATACCAAATCGAACACCATTGTATTTGCCAAAAATAACCAGCTGATGGCCAGCGGCGTAGGGCAAACCTCGAGGGTAGATTCACTGAAACAGGCGGTAATAAAAGCCGGTGAATTTGGCTTTGATTTGCATGGTGCGGTAATGGCCTCTGACGCCTTCTTCCCCTTCCCGGATTGTGCCGAACTGGCAGCCGAAGCAGGGATAACCGCAATATTGCAGCCGGGCGGGTCCATCAACGATCAGAAATCAATTGACATGGCCGACGAAAAGGGCATTTCAATGGTAATGACGGGGATACGCCACTTTAAACATTAATTAATAGATTACGTATAATAAGTTGATTATTTTGACGCTATTAATAACAATAAGTTAATTATTACGCATATTTTTATCCAACTTTGCAGACTATTTGAAGGAAACACCACATGGGTTTATTTAATTTTTTTACACAAGAAATTGCTATTGATTTAGGTACAGCAAATACCCTCATAATACACAATGATAAAGTAGTGGTCGACGAGCCCTCTATTGTGGCTTTTGACCGGACAACGAACAAGGTGATCGCCATTGGGCGCCAGGCCATGCAGATGGAAGGCAAGACCCATGAGAACATACGCACCGTGCGCCCGCTGAAGGATGGTGTAATAGCCGACTTTAACGCTGCCGAGCACATGATACGCGGCATGATCAAGATGATCAACAAAGGCAAGGGCTGGTTCTTCCCGTCGCTGCGTATGGTGATCTGTATACCCTCAGGTATCACCGAAGTTGAAAAACGTGCCGTACGCGACTCGGCCGAGATAGCCGGAGCGAAAGAGGTTTACCTTATTCACGAGCCAATGGCAGCAGCCGTAGGTATCGGTATCGACGTAGAGGAACCGATGGGAAACATGATCATCGATATCGGCGGTGGTACTACCGAGATCGCCGTAATCGCGTTATCAGGTATCGTATGCGACCAGTCGATACGTGTTGCCGGAGATAACTTTGACTCTGATATTGTACAATATATTCGTCGCCAGCACAACATTATGATCGGTGATCGTACTGCTGAAAAGATAAAAATTGAGGTCGGCGCCGCATTGCCAGAACTGGCAGATCCACCGGCAGACTTTGCCGTACAAGGTCGTGACCTGATGACAGGTGTGCCCAAGCAGATCATGGTATCTTATACCGAGATTGCGCATTGCCTGGACAAATCGATATCAAAAATTGAGGAAGCGATATTAAAGGCGCTGGAAATTACCCCGCCTGAACTATCAGCTGATATTTACCAGACTGGTATCTACCTTACTGGTGGCGGTGCGTTATTAAGAGGATTGGACAAACGTGTGGCAGCCAAAACCAAGCTGCCCGTTCACGTAGCCGAAGACCCGCTGCGCGCCGTAGTACGTGGTACAGGAACCGCGTTGAAAAATATTGGTAATTTTAAATTCTTAATGCAGTAATTAATAATGACTGATTGAGTGAATTAGTGAATTAGTGATTTTTATGATTATCATATTCACTAATTCACTCAATCATTAATTCACTCCTTGTAAGCCCATGCGTAACCTCCTGGTATTTATCACTAAGTATAACGCATTCTTTTTGTTTCTTATCTTCGAAATAAGCTCGCTGGTTATTTATATCAAGTACAACTCGTTTCAGAAGGCGACTTTTATTAGTTCGACAGGACAGATCACTGGTACTTTGTATGCGCGGGTGGATGAGCTGAAGGATTACCTCCATCTGGGCGAGGTAAACGATAGCCTGGCACGCGAAAATGCCCGGTTGAAGAATCAGCTCAAATCTTCTTTTTATGTCGACACGCTGGCCAAGCGGCAGGTGACGGATACCATTTATAAACAGCAATACACCTACCTGGAGGCTAAGGTGATCAACAATTCCATCAACCGGAGCAACAATTATATCACCATCAATCGCGGCAGCAAACAGGGCGTCGCCAAAGGAATGGGCGTGATCTGCAACTCAGGATTGGTGGGTAAGGTGGTCTTTGTGGGAGAGTATTTGTCGGTAGTGCAGTCGCTATTGCATAAAGATTCAAGGTTCAGTGCCATGCTGGAGAAAAGCAAGGAGATCGGCTATATCGAGTGGGGCGAGGACCTTAACCCCCGCAAGGGATTTTTGAAAGATGTATCGAACAATGCGCAGCCGCATGTCGGCGAAGAGGTAGTTACCTCGCAGTATTCGCTTTTTCCTGCCGGGATAAAGATCGGTAAGGTGAGCAACCTGCGCACCAAGTCGGGCGGAATGGCATTGAATATGGAGGTAGAGCTTGCGGTAGATTTCAGCAGGCTGCAATATGTAGATGTAGTGGTAAATAAATTTGCTGAACAGCAGGCGGGACTGGAGGCGCAGGAAAAGAAAGATGAGTAGAGTTATTTTGATCAACCTGCTGCGGTTCGTACTGCTTGTGTTTTTGCAGGTGTTTTTGTTGAAGAACATCACCCTGTACAACCTGTCGACCCCATACCTGTACATCCTGTTTATCTTGTTGTTGCCTTTTGAAATACCGAACCTATTGCTGTATGCCCTGGCCTTTATTTTAGGGTTGACAATAGATGCCTTTTACGATACACCAGGTTTGCATGCAGCCTCTTGCGTAGCGCTGGCATTCGTCCGGATACTATTTATCAGCATTACAGTACAGAAGGATGGCTTCGACAATGAGCCGGAGCCAACCCTCAGCAACATGGGGCTAAGATGGTTTTTGACCTATTCGTTTGTACTCACTTTATTTCATCACTTTTTCTTGTTCAACCTGGAAGTTTTTCGTTTTTCGGAAATCCCTTACACACTAACACGCTTTTTATTGAGTTCGATATTTACAGTATTTTTGATGCTGCTGACAGGGTTTTTATTTTACAGGAAGAAAGAGCGTAAATGAATAGTTTTTTTGAGCGACGATACGTTATTGCGGGAATATTTATAGCGCTTATATTGGTATTGCTCGGTCGCCTGTTCTACATGCAGATTATTGACGATCGCTACCTGCTCTTCGCTCAAAACAACGTATTGCGCAGGGTTTATACCAACCCGGCCCGTGGACCAATACTTGATCGCAATAAAAAGATACTGGTAGAAAACCGGACATTTTACGATGTGTTAGTAATACCCAAACAAGTAAAACCCTTTGATACGACTGAGTTTTGTAAGTTGTTAAATATTACCAAAGACGAATATAACAAGCAGTTTGAAAAGGCGGTTAAATATTCGCCAAATTTATCATCCATTTTCGAAAAACAATTACCGCCCGAGATACATGCCGCCTTCCAGGAACGTTTATCGGAGTTCCCCGGCTTTTATTCATCCCCCCGTTATCTGCGCAGTTATCCAGACTCAGTTGCTGCCCAGTTTTTAGGTTATATCAGCGAGGTGACCGATAATGATATCAAAAAATCAAATGATTACTACCATCCCGGTGACTTCATCGGTGTCAGCGGGGTTGAGCGTTCCTATGAGAGTGTGCTGAAAGGCCACAGGGGTGTGGAAAACCAGTTGGTCGATTCACGTAACCGGCAAAAAGGGTCGTACGCCAATGGCGCCTATGATACCGCTGCCGTAGCTGGCGAGCGCCTGATCTCATCCCTTGATATCCGCATCCAGAAGCTGGGCGAAAAGCTGATGCAGAATAAGGTGGGCAGCATTGTGGCCATCGAGCCATCTACCGGTGAGATATTGTGTTATGTAAGCAGCCCCACCTACAATCCAAATTCAATGGTAGGCCATGATCGCGGTAACAACGCGGCTGAAATGTACAAAGACCCTTACAAACCATTTTTCGTAAGGCCTATACAGGCTAGTTACCCGCCGGGATCATCCTTTAAGCCGCTCAGCGCGCTGATCGCCATGCAAGAGGGGATTATCACACCACAAACAACTTATAATTGCCCCGGCTACTACCAGGCCGGTAATCGCAGGGTGCCCTGTTTTCATGGCGAAAGGCATGGCCTGGTCAATCTCAGCAGCGCCGTAGCCGAATCATGCAATGGCTATTTTGACATGGTGTTTGAAAAGCTGATGAATTATTACGGTGCCAAAAACACTTCATCCACCTTCACCAACTGGCGGGGCAACGTAACCAAGTTCGGGCTTGGATCACGACTTGGATTAGATATGCCCGGCGAAGGCAAGGGAAATATGCCTACCAGCGCGCATTATGATAAAGTTTACCGGCCGGGAAGCTGGCGGTCGAGTACTATAATTTCACTGGCCATTGGCCAGGGTGAAGTATTGGCAACTCCTTTGCAACTGGCTAATATTGAATGTACGATAGCTAATCGTGGCTTTTATTATAAACCTCACCTGATCAAAGGTATTGGCGATAAGGAAATAATCAGGCCCGAATACACCGTGAAAAATTATGTCGGTGTCGATTCAAACTATTTTGAACCCGTTATCGATGGCATGCAGGCCGTGGTAGATCATGGTACTGCCCAATTATCAAAAATACAGGGCATCGTAATGTGCGGTAAAACAGGTACGGCGCAGAATAATCATGGAGAAGATCATTCAGTATTTGTAGCCTTCGCACCAAGGGATAACCCTAAGATCGCCATTGCTGTCATCGTAGAAAACTCAGGTGAAGGTTCCAAATGGGCCGCACCAATAGCAAGTTACATCGTGGAGAAATATTTAAGGGATAGCATCTCCAGCCGTGCATCGGGTCTTACGCCGGAATACTTCTTCAATGCCAACCGCCTGCCCGATCTCGAAAATTATGGTCAGAAGAATAAAGTAAAGCCCCCGGCTAAAGACAGCCTGAAAAAAACAAAAACCGACACCTCAGATAAAAAAGTGCATGCAAAGGTTCCATCAAAAAAGAATAAAAGCAAGGCACCTGCAAAGCTGATCGCGGCCAGGATAGAAAGAAAGGAAGAAGATGATCAATAACCAGCGCAGCTTCTTTTTCAATGTCGATTGGCTGCTGGTATTCATTTACCTGGCATTGTGCACCATCGGTTTGATGAATATCCACTCCGCGGCCTTCGATGATAAATTCCCGAGTTTTTTAGATTTTAATAAAGATTACGGCAAGCAACTCATCTACATCATCGCCGGAATTACAGTCGGTATCGTCATTTTATTGCTCGAAAGCAGATTCTTCAGCGCGCTTGCCCCCATATTCTATGGTATAACGGTTTTTTTGCTGGTGCTTGTACTGGTGATAGGCCGGAACGTAAACGGAAATGCAGCCTGGATATCCTTAGGGGGAGGGTTCAGGTTGCAACCATCCGAGTTTGCCAAGTTGACGACCTGCCTGCTCCTTGCCCGTTACCTCAGCGGCACTAACATCCGTGTCGCGGAACCTAAATCATTCGCAATCGCGGCAGCCATTATCGGCTTCCCCATGTTTTTGATCATGCTGCAGCCTGACGCGGGGTCAACTCTGGTATTCAGCTCCTTAATATTTGTTCTATACCGCGAAGGCGTATCGCCCTATTTTTTAATACTCGAAGGCTTGTTTATTGCCCTGTTCGTGCTCACACTGAAAGTGAACAATATCTTATTTATTGTCGGCGGACTCATCCTTCTCGCCATGATCATCGTGCTCCTATTCAGGCGAAACCGTAAGCTGATCAAGATCATCAGCATGGGCCTGGCCATCTGCGTCGCGTTCGTGTTCAGCGTTAATTTCCTGTACACCAAAGTGCTCAAGCCGCATCAAAAGGTGCGTATCGATATAGTGTTGGGGATCACTACCGACATAAAGGGGAAAGGGTATAACGTTAACCAATCAAAAATAGCCATAGGCTCCGGCAAGATGTGGGGCAGGGGATACATGCAGGGCACCCAAACCAAATACTCCTTCGTCCCCGAGCAAAGCACCGACTTTATTTTCTGCACCGTAGGCGAAGAATGGGGTTTTGCAGGCTCGATTGTAGTATTGGGACTTTACCTGTTTTTGTTGCTCAGAATCGTCCGGATTGCCGAGCGGCAGCGCTCACCATTCTCGCGTATTTACGCTTATGGAGTGGCTTCCATTATCTTCTTCCACGTCGTCATCAATATCGGCATGACCATCGGCGTAGTGCCTTCTATCGGCATCCCTTTGCCATTGATCAGTTATGGAGGATCGTCGCTTTTGAGTTTCAGCATTATGCTGTTCATCCTCATCAAACTGGATTCAAACCGGATGGGAATGATCTATGCGCAATAAGCTTTTACAAATACCTTCTCCTCAATAAAGCATAAAATTTATCCGCAGTAGCCTGCTTGCTTTCCCAATTATTTTTAACAGCGTAGCTGCTTTGTAAAAACTTTTCCGCCTCATCAAAACTGCTAAAGCGGTTTAAAATATCTATCGCCTCGCTATAAGCTAAATTGTAACCGTTGAAAAGATCTTTGATATATAGTAGCTTATCATTTAGCGTGATGGCCTGTTTAAGATCGCTGATAGTTTGCGTGTGCACATGCTCGGCTGCCCTGCTTGTTTCATTTAATTGGGCCGACATCCTTTGATTGATCGTCAAATGTTCTTCTACGGTAGATTTCTCCGCGACCGGGGTTTCCTTTTTAATTTCGGCTTTGGCCTCAACAGCCGGTTTTTCAGGCTCAAACTCCACATGTTCTTTACGGGCCCTTTTTGCTATCGGGATATGTTCAGTTTCATGTTTAGGTGCGCTTAGTTCCTCGCTCAAAAACCCCTCATCATCATCCCAATTTTCAGATTCATCCAGGATCAGTTCATGCTTGATGATCTCAGGCTCCTGCCTTATGTAGGAAAAATCATCATCGGCTCCATTACCCTGCAGGTCGATATGAGGCACTGGGGTGTCTTCCACATATTCATCAGGAATTTCTTCAACGGGTTTTTCTTCAACCGGCTCAACAATCTCCGCAGGAGCATCAAGTGGCAATGCGGCAACAGGTTCTTCTATTACCGGTTTTACTTCTGTTGCAGGTTTGATGGGCTGCACCAGCGGTTCAAAATATTTTTCTTCCTTTTTCGGCTCAGGCTCTGGAGTTTTTACCTGGGCCTGCAGACTTTGTAAGTTCAGTTTCTTCAGCACTTCAGAATGGTCTGCCAGGAAATGGGCATTGGCTACAAACAGTTCCAGCTCCAGGTCATTCAGGCTGTCTTCTGTTTTATCCAGGTATTCGTACTGTTCATTCAATTCTTTTATTATGGTGCCTATCTTTTTAAAAACTTCCTGTTGCTTCATGGCGGTATGATGAAAATCCTTATCAAAAATAATATTAAATTATGATATTTGCCGGCTTAAAGAGTTTGCGATGTTGTTTAACGAAGACGTTTTTAAGCGGAGAAGTGAGTTAGGTGGGAATATCGAGGTGATCTGCGGCTCGATGTTTTCGGGTAAAACAGAGGAGCTGATACGCCGGCTAAGGCGCGCCCAGATCGCCAGGTTAAGCGTGGAGATATTCAAGCCCAAAACCGATACCCGCTTTGACGAAACAGCTGTGGTATCGCACAACGCCAATTCTATCCAGTCCACTCCAGTTGATACTTCTTCTGCCATTTTATTGCTGGGCAGCCAGGTACAGGTAGTCGGTATTGACGAGGCCCAATTTTTTGATGATGAATTACCTAACGTTTGCACTATACTGGCTAACAAAGGAGTGCGGATAATTGTTGCGGGACTTGATATGGATTTTAAAGGAAATCCTTTTGGCCCCATGCCAAAGCTCCTTGCCATAGCCGAATCGGTAACCAAAGTACACGCCGTTTGTGTAAAATGCGGCAATCCAGCCTTATACTCCTATCGCCTGGTATCGGATAAAGCTACCATCCTGTTAGGCGAAACAGAAAGCTACGAACCCCGCTGCCGTGTCTGTTACCAAGCTAATGAATAATCCGTCGTAGTAGCTAAAGTGAGTCCGGTATAAAGATTATACCTCCTTATAAATTGCCCTATCGGGGCTGCCTGTTTGTAGAAAAAATTTACAAATCAAATTTTGCCCCGTCGGGGCTGCCCTTCTCGATTGGTGTAACACATAATGGGCACAACTTACCTATACGGGCTGTTCCACAAACAGATAGCCGAGTTGGGGGAAGGTTTTCTTATATCGAACACACCTTAACTTAAGTATACCAAAACTATTTATTGCTAAAAAGTCGCCTGCTTAAAACAAAACAGGGATATTGCATTGTTTATAAGTTACCGGCAATTAAACCCTGTCTGTCATATATTTAAAGCATATCATGAGCAAAATAATTATGGTGATCGAGGATGATACTGACATCAGGGAAACGATAACTTATGCCCTTAAAGAAGAGGGGTATGAAGTGATTGCTTCCGAGGATGCCAGGATACTCAAAAATCTCCTCCACCATAATCCCGACCTGATACTCCTTGATAATTGGCTCAGCGACTGGAAAAGCGATGCCGCAGGCCACCAGTTAAGCGCACAAATAAAATCCGATCCTGCAACCAGTCATATCCCGGTAATTATCATATCGGCGGTAAGCAATATCGAGGAGATAGCGGCCAGCGGCAAGGCAGATAGTTACCTCCGCAAGCCTTTTGATCTGAACGACTTGCTCGGGGTAGTAGCAAAGTATATCATAAAAAAATAGCTTCCACTGCGGGTTTGCATGAGACGCGGCTACTCAGCATTTATTTTTCTTTTCCTTTTTTACCCGGATATGGAAAAATCCGTTTAAATTTATAGGCCAATTATAAACAGGAAAGATAATGATGACAAGAAATTTGTACCTGCTGCTGATCGCGGTTGCCCTAATCGGTGGTACTTCATGCAAGAAGGATTCTAATTCCGGCAAAGGTTCCGGGAACGTTCCCGTAGATACGACCAAGAACCCGACCGGGGTAGATGTACCCGCGGGTGCCAATGATGGTGTTACCTTTCTCAACTCCGGTAAATCGGTGATATTCAACCTGTATGCGCCAAAAAAGAAGTCGGTTTCCGTAATAGGAGAGTTCAACAACTGGACTGCCGGCACTGCGTACGCCTGTAAAAACTCAAAGGACGGTACCCGCTGGTGGGTCCAGATCGATAACCTCGACCCCACCAAGGAATACGCCTATCAATACCTGATCGACGGCACCCTTAAAGTGGCCGACCCTTATACCGAGAAGGTACTTGACCCTGATAATGATAAATACATATCCACTTCGGTTTACCCAAGTCTGAAGGCTTACCCCACCGGCTCAACCACCGGTATCGTGAGCACGTTCTGGTATAGCCAGCCCACATACAACTGGGTAAATAGCTCTTTCACCCGGCCTGATCCCAAAAACCTTGTGATCTACGAGTTGCTGGTGCGCGATTTTGTGGCCACTCACGATTATAAAACCATCAGGGACACCCTCAACTACTTCGCCCGCCTGGGTGTAAATGCCATCGAGCTGATGCCGGTAAGCGAGTTTGAGGGGAACGACTCCTGGGGCTACAATCCAAACTTTTATTTTGCCCCTGATAAATATTACGGTACCAAAAACGACCTGAAGTCCCTCATCGATGCATGTCACTCCAAAGGTATCGCGGTGATACAGGATATAGTGCTTAACCACTCATTCGGCTCATCGCCGATGGTGCAGATGTACTTTAGCGGCACCCCCAGCACCGGTGCGCCTACGGCCGACAACCCATGGTATAATACCGTGCCCACCCACCCTTACAACGTAGGGTTCCAGTTTAATCACGAGAGCCCGGCCACCAAATACTTTGTAAAAAACGTACTTAAATGGTGGATGACCGAGTACCACATCGATGGTTTCCGGTTCGATTTGGCTAAAGGTTTTACCCAGGTTAACTCTGGTACCGATGTGAACCTGTGGGGACAGTATGATGCCAGCCGGGTAGCTATCTGGAAAGATTATAACAGCACGATGATGGCCATCGACCCTAAGTTTTATGTGATTTTGGAGGATTTTGCCAGTAACCAGGAAGAATCAGAACTGGCCGACCAGGGTATGATGACCTGGGATAATTTAGCTACCAACGCCGAGCAGGCGACGATGAGCTATAATGATTCCGGTGGCTCGTGGGACCTTTCAGCTTTGTTCTACGATAATTTCAGCTTTAAGAATCCTTATGCCCTGGTGAGCTATTTCGAGAGCCACGACGAGGAGCGCATGCAGTTTAAGAACGGACAATACGGTAACTCGGCAGCGGGATATAGCGTAAAGTCGTTGCCTATCGGTTTGGCTCGTGACGAGATGGCGGCTACCTTCCTGTTCTCATCACCTGGCCCCAAAATGTTGTGGCAGTTTGGAGAACGCGGTTATGATATCAGTATAAACGACCCCGGCCGATTGTCAGACAAACCACCGCACTGGGAATATATGGCCGATCCTAACCGCGCCCACCTGTTTAAAATTTACTCACAAATGATCCATTGGAAGATCAGGAACCCGGTGTTCACGACTACCGATTACAAGTATGACCTGGGAGGCTCTGTAAAAACCATTCAGCTTAACGGCGCCGACGGCACCAACGTGGAAATAGTAGGTAACTTTGCCGTCATCAACGAAAACGCCAGCATCAGCTTCAAAAGCACCGGCACGTGGATAGATAACATCACCGGTACCAGCATTAACGTGACCTCGTTGCCCTACAGCCTGCCAATGGCTCCGGGCGAGTACCATGTATACAGCAATAAGGCATTGTTGCAATAATGGTTATGGATGGTAAGATGAAGATTGTGAGAAAAATACAATAAAAAAACAGCCCGAACCTATGCGAAGTCCGGGCTGTTAATTGTTCTTGTTCAACAGGTAAATCTTGCGATTCTCCGTTAAACTATTGATTAACCACTTTTACGATGGATCGGTCAAATGGCTCCTATAAATTTCGTTTAAAAATAGCAGATAATGCTTTTGTAATGCTTTTATTACATAGCTGTGAATATTAGGGTGCGGGAGCTTATTTTCGTTCTTGTGCAGAAGTCCGGATAGTAAAAAAACGATCTGGAATTTGAAAGCCAAAACACCCCTCTTTAAGGCTTGAAGCCGACGACCCCGTTTTGCAACGGGCAATCCCCAACCCTAACCTTTTGACGTGCGCTGGTCCCCGCGAAGCTCCTCGTAAAGCTCAATTACCTTGCGTTGCAGGGCTGTGATCTCAGCTTCCTGCTCGGATAGTCTCTTTTGGGTTACCTGTAGATCCAGGTTTACGGGTACGGCGCCGTCATTATACAGGTTCATTAGCTGTACCAGGCTGATCTCGTAAATATGTGCAATTTGTTCAAGTCTTGACAGGTTAACGTCCGTTACCCCCGTCTCGATCTTTGAAAATGCCGGTACCGAAATGCCAAGCTTATTGGCAATGTATTCCTGGTTCCAGCCGTTGTTAATGCGCAGCGTTCTGATACTTTGGCCTACAGTCTTATTTGCTGCGCTTTTTATTTGTTCCCCCATGATTAAAATGACAGTATAAATTAATTAGACAGTGAAATTTACTAAATAAAAACGACATTGATAACCAAATGTTTAAATAGAGCTATTTGGAGTAGAAGTAAGTAGTTATTATTGCCATTTATGCATTAGTCATGTGTCTTTTATAATCAAGTTTTTATCATTTGGGCGTACCCCCGCTATCCTTCACCCGAAGTTTCCGCTCCGCTTTTTGCCTGGACCATGATTTATAGGATTTAAGAGTTTTCATGATTTTCTATTTGCCATTAATCAAGCTAACTTGTTTAATCCGTTTAATGGTGCAGCCTCCCTGAACACCTTTTTGAAAACAAACAATAGTGAAAATCATGGTTCAGACAATCTCCCAATATGCGAAAACTAGCAAAACGAAAACCGCGCCCCTGGCTAGGTGGTTCACAATGATCATATCGTTATCTTTAACGCTTCAACACTATGAACTTATGAAAATATCACGCCTCTTGTTATTCATCACTTTATCGTTGAGCAGCTTTGCAGCTCCGGCACAAACAGCCAATATCAACACGCTTGCCGATAATTACATTAAACGGACCTTCGAGATATACCCCGAGGCAGGCACCTTTTACGGCATCGCCAATGCCAATAATGCGGTGCTGTCTGATAACTCGGCTGCTGGCGTAAAAAAGTGGCAGCTTTTTGAGGACTCGCTTTATAAAGCCCTCAAAACGATCGACCCTAAGGCCCTCAGCAAAGCCGACCAGGCCACCTACGGCATTTTATACGAGCAAATTGAAGGCGACGTAGACTGCCAGGTGTGCAAAACCGAGCTATGGTCTGTCGACCAGATGAGCGGCTGGCAACTGGCTCTGGGCGAACTGGCAGCCGTGCAGCCCGTTGGCGACGACGCCAAACGCAAAGCCACCCTGCAACGCTGGGGGCAAATAGGCTACTATATTCAAAATGAAATAGGCAAGCTGCAAATGGGTATCCAAACCGGCTACGTGGCTCCGAAGATCAATGTGAAACATGTGATACAACAGATCAACGGCATGCTGACGGATACTGCGGAGAAGTCGGTATTTTACACCCCGGCATTAACCGATACCAACAAGGCGTTCGGCGCCGCGCTTAAAAATAGCATCCTCACGCAGATCAACCCCGCGCTAAAGCAATACCGCGATTTCCTGCAAAACCAATACCTCGCCAAAGCCCGCGAGTCCATTTCTGTTTCGGCGATACCTAATGGCAAGATATGCTACCAGGCTCTTTTACGCAGCTATACCACGCTTAAGATATCACCTGCGGATCTGTATGACGAGGGTGTGGAGGCCGTAAAGAGCAGGGAAGCAAAGGCCATAGAGATCGGCCAAAAGCTTTATGGCACAAACGATCTGCAGGAGATACTAAAGCGGGTACGTGCCGATACGACCAACAATTTCCATTCGGCAGAGGAGCTGACGGCTTATTCAAAAGCGGCGATAGCACGGGTAAAAGCAAAACTCCCTGATTATTTCAACATTCTCCCCCAAGCAGATGTTATCATTACCCCGATACCGGCCTATGCCCAAAAGTCGTCCTTCGCGCATTACGAGTCTGCCGCGGACGATGGCAGCAGGCCGGGCACCTATTTCATTAACCTGTTTGAGCCCCGCACGCAGAATAAAGGCACCGCTGAGAAAACGGCTTTCCACGAAACCTATCCCGGCCATCACCTGCAGATATCCATCTCGCGCGAACTGGTTAAATCGCACCCGATCACTAAATACATTGGCAATTCGGGCTTTGCCGAAGGTTGGGCACGTTACACCGAAACTTTGGCCGATGAGATGCAGCTCTATTCATCCGACCTTAACCGCCTGCAACTCTACGCGCAGCCGCCAACCGGTATGGTGGTCGACCCCGGCATTCACCTCAAAGGCTGGACACGCGAGCAGGCCATAAAATATACCCTCGAGCACTCGCCCAGCATGACGCAAAATGATGCCGAGAGTTATGTGGACCGCATTGCCATCACACCCGGCCAGATGACCACCTACGGCACCGGCGAACTGCAATTTAAAACTCTGCGCAAGCTGGCAGAAAAATCCCTTGGCCCCAAATTCGACCTGAAGGAATTTCATGACCAGTGCCTCGGGATGGGCACCATCCCGCTGAATATGCTGTCGGATAATATTACTCAGTGGATAAAGAGTAAGCAATAGAGACAATTACCTTCCCCAATAGCAATATGACATTAATAATACCAATCGGTATATTTTATATATTAATATTGCATTGTGTTTCCGCGAGAGGATTTTAGTGATTAGAGTATAAAGATAGCGGATTGTTATATTAATTCACATACCAATCGGTATATTTTATGACAGAGTTTCAACGAAAATTATTGATCATCACAGTTATCGGTGCCGCCATTATGGAGCTGATCGATATTTCCATCGTCAACGTGGCGCTCAACTACATGAGCGGCAACCTCGGTTCCACCCTCGAAGATACTGCCTGGGTGATCACCTCCTATGCCATCGCCAACGTAATCATCATCCCCATGACCAGCTTCCTCACCAATGTGCTTGGTCGCCGCAACTATTACATCGGTTCCATCGTGCTCTTTGTGTTCTGTTCGTTTATGTGCGGGGAGGCCTCGTCAATATGGATGCTGGTGCTTTTCAGGTTTCTGCAAGGTTTGGGCGGTGGCGCGTTGCTGTCGGTATCAGGCGCTGTAGTTTATGAACTGTTCCCCAAAGAGAAACAGGGTACAGCCAGCGCTTTGTTCGGCATCGGTATCTTCATTGGCCCCACCATCGGCCCAACACTGGGCGGATTCATCACCGAAAATTATTCATGGCCCTGGATATTTTTTATCAATGTACCCATCGGTATCGCCGTGGCGGTTTCCTGCTACTTCCTGTTGCCCAATGCCGCCAACAAACCGAAAGGCACTAAAATCGACTGGCTCGGCATCGGTCTGCTCACCGCCGGCGTAGGCAGCCTCCAAACCGTCCTCGAACGCGGCGAAACTGACGACTGGTTCTCGGCCGGCTATATCATCGTATTATCCATCATCGCAGCCATATCGCTCACCGCCTTTATCTTGTGGGAACTGCACGTACCCAATCCCGTGGTGAATTTACGGGTGCTCAAAAGCAGAACGCTCATAATAGCCGCCGTGCTCACCTTTATTACCGGGCTGGGCATGTTCACTTCCATATTTTTAACACCGGTCATTGCGCAGCGGCTGCTGGGGTTCACACCCTCGCAATCGGGATTGCTGCTGCTACCGGGAGCCATCGCCGCCCTGGCTGCGCTGATCATATCGGGCAAGCTGCTGCAAAAAGGTGTATCGCCGGTGGTGCTGGTAGGGCTGGGCTTCCTGCTGTTCATCTATTTCAACTGGCACATGGCGCATATGAGCCTGGACACTTCAGCTACCGAGATCAGCCTCACCCTTATCGCCCGCGCGCTGGGCATGGCGCTGCTCACGGTACCCCTAAGTTCGCTCGCAGTGTCATCACTCAAGGTAACCGACATACCGCAGGGGACAGCGCTCAACAACATGATGCGGCAGTTGGGCGGCTCGTTCGGTATATCCATCATTAATACCTATTCTGCACGCCGCACCGCACTGCACCGCACCGATATGCTGGCCAACATTACCGCCATCAACCCCGAAGTAACGCACAGGATCAATAATTATACCAGCTATTTTCAGCAAAAAGGCAAAAGCCTGCTCGATGCTAAAAGGATGGCCGTTAATATGATCGACGTATCAGTAGTTAAGCAATCTACCCTGCTCAGCTACCTCGATTCGTATTTTCTCATCGGTATCCTGTTCGCCATTACGCTGCCTTTATTACTGTTTGTCATCAAAAAAAACAAAGAGAAAACTGCCAATGTTATCGTATCAGATCATTAACCGGCAAACTAATTTGGGCGTATTCCCGATGATTATCGGGGCCGGGCTTTGCAGGGCTCCGCTGTCGCTCCGGCCCCTCCTTCGTCGCGGCTGAAACCCTTCCAATCCCTTACGCGAATTGCAGGTAAAACAATAATTACTCACAAAATATAAAGATCAAATAAAATGAAAACCACAAACAACACCATACTCATTACCGGCGGAAGTGCCGGTATCGGGTTCGAGATCGCTAAATTATTTTCAGAGAACGGCAACCAGGTCATCATCACCGGTCGCAACAAGGACCGCCTCGACAAAGCCGCCGCCCAACTCAAAAATGTGACTGCCATCAACAGCGATGTTAGCAAAGCAGTCGACGTGGAACACCTGATATCTACATTGAACAAGGATTTCCCACAGCTCAACGTGGTGATCAATAACGCCGGCGCCGCTTACGTTTACGACCTCATCGAACCCAACATTAACGCCTTTGAAAAAGCAGGAGAGGAGATGCTGACCAATTACCTGTCTATCATCCGCCTGAACGAAAAATTGCTACCCGCATTAACCCAACAGGCAGAAGCAGCCATTGTAAACGTAACCTCCATCGTAGCCTTTGCACCCAACGCCAAACTGGCTACATACGGAGCAAGCAAAGCCGCCTTGCACGCTTACACCCAGGCACTGCGTTTAAAGCTGGAAGACACCACCGTGAAAGTTTTTGAACTTATGCCTCCACTGGTTGATACTGAATTCTCTGTCGAGATCGGCGGCGCAGTAAACGGCATCAAGCCTCACGTCCTGGCAGACGACCTGATGAAAGCATTTCAAACCGACGAGTTCGAGATCCACACAGGTCGCACTGCTGAATTGTTCAACGCCTATTATTCATCAACCCCTCAAGGTTTTCTGGCCATGAATGGGAGATGATTTTTAGTATAGTTATTTTTAAGCAGAATGAACACTAAATGAACCCGTCAGCGAACAAGCTTTGGGAGAAAGAAGTCAGAACATCCGGCCAGCGCGTCGGAAAAAGGCATAGCGAAATTTTGCCATAAAAGGTCCCTAATTACAAGGTTCGCCCCGGCAAAAATTCCAAGCCTGTGGTTCTGACTTCTTTGTGTGGCAAAGGCCCGTGCGCCAAGAAGCATTTTCGCTGACTTGATTTTTTGGTTCCTTTTGTATCAAGACAAAAGGAACAGCCCAGCGGCAACTGAGCGGGCGGATGTTGTACTTTACCGTTGCATTTCTTCCCGAAGAGGACGCTGACCATATACACCACTATTGCCCCCACTCACCTCCCAATAGTAAAAAACATCGCCACCGCTGCGGCACCCATCGCCACAAAGGTAAACCAGAGCAGAAAGTTGGACAACGGGCCGCTTTTAAATTCACCCATAATATCCTTGTTACGGGCGATTTTGGCGATCAGGAAAAGTAACGGTACGGCAGCCACGCCATTAAGCACAGCTGCATAAACGAGGGCTTTCACCGGGTCTATACCGATGAAATTAATGGTCAGACCGATCAATGTGGCAACGGTGATCACGCCATAGAAGCCCCAGGCTTGTTTGGGTTTGTAATTCAGGCTGGCATCCCAATTAAATGCTTCGGAAACCGCGTATGCTGCAGAGCCAGACAGCACAGGCACTGCCAGGAAACCCAGCCCGATGATACCGACAGAAAAGATCAGCTTAGCCAGGAAACCCGCATTGGGAAAAGAGTGAACCAACGGTTCGAGAGCTTTGGCAGCGTCGGCAGCAGTTTTTACATCCTTTACACCACTTTGGTGCAGTACTGTAGCGCCTACTAAGAGGATACACCAGGTAGTGATCTCGGAGATGATCATGCCGGCATTATTGTCCAGCCGCATCCGGTGAATAGTGTTATGGGTGATCCGGGATTTTCCATTGGCTGGATGCTTTTCCTGGTGCTCCTCTACCTCCTGCGAGGCCTCCCAAAAAAACATATAAGGCGAAATGGTAGTTCCTAAAACACCGGTGATGATAAACAAAAAAGCAAAGCTGAATTCGAAATGCGGTACCACGGTAGCCCTCAAAACCGTACCCCAGGGCTGATGCACAATAAAGGCCGTAATGGGATAGGCCAGCAATGCCAGCGCCAGCCACTTCAATATTTTGGAGTAGGCTTTGTAATTGGTAAATATCTCAAGGACTAAAATAGTGCCGGTGATAATAAATGTCAATATCCCGAAGGGAATAGGGACCAGCAATTTTGCCGCTTCGGCCATAGCGCCGATATCCGCCCCTATATTGATCGTGTTGGCTACAACTACCAAGGTAACCACAGCGTACAATACGCGCTTGCTGTAATGCTCCTTTACCACCGCGGCAATGCCTTTGCCGGTAACCAGTCCTATACGTGCGCAGGCCTCCTGCACGGCGGCCATAAAAGGAAGCATGTAAAGTGCAGTCCACAATTGCCCATAGCCAAACTGTGCCCCGGTTTGGGAATAGGTTGCAATACCCGAGGGATCGTCATCCGCCGCGCCAGTAGTAAGGCCGGGACCTAATAAAGTAAGAAATCTCCAGAATTTTCTTTTGGCAGGTTTGGCAGGATCTTTAGGTTCCACTTGATATAGGGGTCAATAATTTAAAGGTACTTTTTTTCTTCCAGGAATACGCTTGCAATTATCAGACGATTGAAAAGTGGTATTGTTTGGAGGGGTTTTAATAAGTGCAGTTATCCCAGCTCTTCACCTTAAACTCATAACCCAAAACCGGCAACTCCACACTGTTAACAATCTTCCAACCATTAAGCTCATCTAAAAATTCCGGAGTAGGAAGGCCGGCCTGAAAAGCGGCACGGGTATAAAATTCAGCTTTTGCAGGATGATCCGCCAATACGGCATTGAACAGCTTGCCAAAAGCATTTTGTTTGATAACAGCCAATCCAATGCCAACACAATCATCCAAATGGATGAGGTTGACAGGCGCCTTGCCATTCGGAATATCTTTCTTGCGGGCGAAGAAGTGCCCGGGATGCCGACCCGGCCCGATCAACCCTCCGAAACGAAGAGTGGTAGTTTGGAATGCAGTTTGACTTTGTAAAAATTTTTCAGCTTCCAGTAATATTTTACCGGATTCAGTATCAGGCAAAGGTTCCTTATGTTCGTTCACCTCACTATTATGATCGCCATAAACCCCGGTGGAACTGGTATAAATTACCTTGATTATCCCGGCTTGTTCGATGGCATGGACGATGCTTTTTATTTTAGGCAGATAATCTGCCGCTTCACCCTTGCGAAACCGGGGAGGTATACTGATAATCAATATATCGCATTGGAAAAACTCAGGGTCGAAGGTTTGGCTGTCGGCATCGATTTGCACCAAATGGGGCTGAACTCCTTCTGCAGAAAGCAGTTCCATTTTCTCAGCCGAAGTTGTAGAGCCTTTAACAGTGATGCCTTCTTTAACCAATGCTTTCGCCAACGCCAATCCAAACCAGCCGCAGCCTAAAATGCTTATTGTCATGAGGGGTAAAAGTAAAAATAAAATCAGGATGGTTCGGAAGTGAGAGCTATGATCAGTTTTTCAATTAACAATTAATATAGTATAGAACGTTGGTTAACTTCAAATTCGGCATCAGCAATGTTCGGGTAGCACAGGCAAAGCCAAACCACTAACTTTCACAGGACAGGGCGTAGCTGGGAGTTTTCTTTGGTTACTTTCTTTTGCGGAAAAAGAAAGTGACATCCACTGGCTTTCATAAAATACCAAGCCTGTCCTCACATCGCCCTACCTTCTAAACAACTCTGCCTGAATAGTACTTCAGTTCAATAATATCATTCGGTATAGCTTTGGTGTTCCATTCCTGGTGTATGGCCAATGCCGCCCCAACTGCTGTAGCCTGTGCCATAGATGCGGCGAACACTTCGATATCCGGGAAAGCTGCTGCCAGCAGGTGCATAAATACACTGTTCTTACTAAATCCGCCGTCGACAAAAATTCTTTTAACTGAAGTGCCTGTAAGTACTAATTGGGTTGAAGCAGTTTGCAAATTCACCAGGTCGAACATCAGTTGATGATAGGCTTCAGTATCATTTGTAAAGACCGAAATGTCACGGTTGGCAAAGCCAGATTCTTTTTTGAACCCTGTTGTTCTTTCTTGTTCGTGCGTGTTTTTAAGACGACTGATGATCGCAGGATCAAAAACTATATTCCGGTACTTAATGGTATCCGTATTGAAATATTCGGCGATCCGTTTCACTTGTTGCTCATGTTCGTTCCCCGAAAACAATCTTGAGGCCTTCACTGGCTTACCCTGGTATTCCAGGTAGCACAAGCAATCCTTTTTAAGCTCATCAGATGTCAACGGCAATTGATTGAACGGGTTTAACGTAATACACCAGGTACCTGTCGAGATCAGAATAAATGGTTCCATGAAATTAACCAGGTAGGGGATCAGCGCGGCCGAGCTATCATGCAGGCCAATACCGACTTTATGGTGATTAGTGTCAACTACGGTATCCGCAGGAACAATTGGAGGAAGTTTTAGGGCGATACTTTCACGATCAATCCATTCATGATATTGATCTTTTTCGAAGTCCCACATCGCAGTATGGCAACCCAGGCTGGTCATATCCGAATAGGCTTTGCCGGTCAGCAAAAAACTTAAATATTGTGGCAGGTGTAAGGCATATTTTAAGCGCTCGAATATTTCCGGCTGCTCTTGTTTCAACCGGTATAATTGCAGACCCGAATTCAGGCTACCCAAGATCGGCGAGGCGGTTTCTAAACTAAATTCTTCTTCGCCGCCATAATCTTTATAGAACTGGCTGCTTAATTCTTCGGGGTAGGATTTAAGGTAATTGTATAAAGGAGTTAAAGGCTCACCGTTTTCATCAGCGTAAACAAAACTGGCCCCGTAAGCCGAGAAGTTGACCGCCTTTATTTTGTATTGTTTAAGCTTTGAGACTTCTTTTAATGAATCAAAAACAGATTGCCGTAAACTATCCAGGTTCTCACAGGGAAAGCCATCTTCATCTACCGTTTCCGTAAACCGTGCCGACTTCTCAAAAACGATCTGGTAATGCTCATCAAACAAGAACAATTTTTTGTTGGTCTTGCCGACATCAAATATGGCTATTACGTTCATTAGTTGATTAAGTTAAATAAGAGAGTGGTTGATTAAGTTGTTTCGCGTGATCATGTTAAACTCATTCAACTTAATCCAACCTAATCAACTACTAAAACTACAACCCTGTCGCCACAGTCTTCAACCCACGTTCCTTAATCAAATTCTCCCGCACATTCAATTTCCGGAAAGCACCGATAGGATCCAAAGCACCGCCAGCCCGCAAGCTTGCTTCGGCTATCAGCGGGCGGACATCCGTGCGGTAAGCCTGTTGTAATATCTCTTGCGCACGGGCCACATCATTTATATTTTGGGCAGCTGAAATGGCTTGCTTATCCACGAGCAATGCTTGGGCATAGGCAATCTTGATGGCATGTACGGATTGCAGCAGATCCTCAACCGGGTCCTTCACATTGTGTGAGGCGTCTATCATCCAGCCGATGTCGGTTGCGTGGTTCATCCCGCGGGCATCCATACCTTCTACCAGTTCATTAAATATCAGGAAGAGCTGATAGGGGTTGATGCTCCCCACCGTCAGGTCGTCATCTCCATATTTGGAATCATTAAAATGGAACCCGGCCAGTTTGCCTTCCATCAGCAGCAGGGAAACGATCTGCTCAATATTAGTGCCCTGTAAGTGGTGCCCTAAGTCGACCAAAGTACTTGCCTTTTTACCCAGTTTAGAAGCCAGCAAATATGATTGCCCCCAGTCTGCAATAGTGGTCGAATAAAAATTCGGCTCGTAAGGTTTATATTCTATCCAAACTTTCCAATCATCCGGCAGGGCTGCATATATCTCCTGCAGGCTTTCCAGCGTATTTTGAAAAGCCTGGCGGAAATTCAGTTGTCCCGGAAAATTCGAGCCGTCCGACAACCAAACCGACAATGCTTTGGAATCGAGTTGCACACCGTATTTGATCACCTCAATGTTGTGTTCGATAGCCTGCTTGCGCACTGCCTTATCTACATGATGCAACGAACCGAATTTATAGCTTAACTTTTGATCGGCCTGGTCCTGGAAGGTGTTGGAATTTACCGCATCGAAATGCAAACCCAGTTGTGCTGCCAAAGCCTTGATGGATGCTGCGTTATCAGGAATATCCCAGGGAATATGCAGGGAAATGGAATTGCTCGATTTATTTAAAGCATGGATCACACCTACATCTTCTATCTTTTCCTCCAAACTGCGCGGCTCCCCGCCACCCGAAAAGCGCCCAAAGCGCGTGCCACCTGTCCCCAAGGCCCAGCTTGGGATGGCAATATTAAATGCACCCAGTTTTTGCAATACTTCGTCGGCATTAGCTACGTCACCAACTACAAATTCAAACCTGCGTTGGTGTTCTTTGATATGTTGATGATTATGCTCATCAATGGCAAATTTTTCTATCTGCATAATTGGTTTATCAGGGTAAATAAAAAACTTCTTTGAGTGGTATGCTTACTGGCGAATGATCGGGATTGCTCTCCATAATATCGCCCATATAGGCCCACCACTTTTGCATTACCTCCTGTATTGGCAAACTATCCAATAAACTACGGTCTTCCGCCTTTAAAAATCCGAACAGGCTATGGGTCTCCTCATCCAAAAATATGGAATATTCGCTGATACCCGCCTGCTTTAGTAATGCCGATAATTCCGGCCATATTTCGTCGTGCCGTTTTTTGTATTCAGCCTCACAACCGGGGAATAACTTCATTTTAAATGCTACGCGATCCATAAACCCCCTCTAAATCTCCCCCGGTAGGGGAGATTTTTAAAAAATCAAAAAAGCCCTCCCTACCGGGGAGGGTTGGGTGGGGTTGCTTATCTCACGAACGCAGTTGCCACGCCACCATCCACATTCAATACATTCCCGGTTGATTTGTTCAGCAAACCACCCACAAACGCAAAGCAGGCATTGGCAATATCATCCGGTAAAATAACCTCGTTCAATAACGTTCTTTTTGCATAGTAGGCCGGCAATTCTTCTACCGTAACACCATAGGCTTTGGCCCGTCCTTCGGCCCAGCCGCCTGCCCAGATGTTGCTATCGCTGATCACTGCGTCGGGATTAACTACATTCACCCTGATCTTATCCGCGCCTAATTCCGCTGCATTCAACCGGCTCAAGTGTAACTGCGCTGCTTTCGCGCTGCCATAGCCCGCATTATTCGGCCCGCTTACCAATGCATTTTTGCTGACAATATTAATGATGTCACCGCCAATATCCTGCTTCTTCATCACACCAACAGCACCTTGCGTTACCAAAAACTGGCCTTTAACCAATACGTCGTATAACAGGTCCCAATCCTTTTCGGTATGGTCACCAATGGTTTTGGAGATGGACAAGCCCGCGTTATTTACAACCAAATCGATACCTCCAAACGCTAAGATAGCCGTCGCCAAAGCATCCTGTATTTCGCCGGCTTTGGTTACATCCAATATAGCGGTTGTGTATGCATCTTTCCCGAACAGTTTTTTAAATTCTTCGCCCGCACCCTGTAAGCGCTCGGCGTTCATGTCGTTCAATATCACAACTGCGCCTTCTTCCACAAACTTTTTGGCGATAGCTTTACCGATACCCCCAGCGCTGCCTGTGATCAGGGCAATACGGCCCGATAACGCTTTTGGCTTTGGCATGCGTTGTAATTTGGCCTCTTCCAGCAGCCAGTATTCAATATCAAAAGCTTCCTGGCGTGGCAGCGAGGTATATTCAGAAATGGCTTCAGCGCCCTTCATCACATTAATGGCGTTGGTATAAAACTCAGCCGCCACGCGTGCAGTTTGCTTGTCCTTGGCAAAAGTGAACATACCTACACCGGGATATAATATGACCACGGGATTAGCGTCACGTATCGCCGGACTATTCGGATGCTTACAGGTATTATAATAATCCTCGTACATTTTGCGATAAGCCTCAAATGCAGGAGTTAATGTTTCTTTTAATGCTGCCGCATCAGAAAGGTCATCACCGGCTCCCAAATTCAATACAAGCGGACTGATCTTTGTCCGCAGAAAATGGTCGGGACAACTTGTTCCCATTGGGGCTAACCTGTCCAAATCATTTGAGTTGATATATTCCAATACTCTTGCATCATCCGTAAAATGTCCGATCATTTTTGTTTTGGACGAACAGAATCCACGTAGGATCGGCGCCAAAGCAACCGCTTGTTTTTTACGCCCGGCTTCATCTTGGCTCTGCAATTTTTGACCGCCGAAAACCGGGCCTTTTTTGCCATAGTTCTGCTCCAAATATTCGGCGCATTTTTCTATTACCTCGAGTGTATTGATATAGCTTTCGTAAGCGGTATCGCCCCAGGTAAACAAGCCATGCGAGCCCAGCATGATACCCCGGATGCCGGGGTTGTTATCCAGGCACTCTTTCAATTGCAAACCGAGGTCGAAACCCGGCCGCTGCCAGTCTACCCAGCCTATTGACCCGTCAAAAAGTTCCTGAGTTGTTTTCTTCCCGTCTTTTGCTGCCGCGATGGCAATTGCGGCGTCGGGGTGCAGGTGATCGATATGCTTGAAGGGCAAAAAGCCATGCAGCGGTGTATCAATAGAAGGCGCTTTGGAATTCAGGTCGAAGATACTGTGGTTGAACAGCTCCACCATTTCATCCTCATGCTCGATGCCGCGATAAACATTTTTCAGGCTTCTCAAGCGGTCGACATACAAAGCAGCCAGTCCGCTTTTTTTCAGCGTACCAATATCCCCGCCCGACCCTTTGATCCACATCACTTCTACTTCTTTCCCCGTCAGCGGGTCCTTATCCATTACTTTACAGGATGTATTGCCCCCACCGTAATTGGTCAGGCGCAGATCAGCCCCCAATAAGTTGGAGCGGTATATTAACAGGGCTACTTCATCCCCGGCCAGTCCGGCCGCTTTGGCATCATCCCACAGGTAGCTTACATGTTTAAATTGTGTTGTATTGGCAGACATATTCTCTGAATTTTAAATACTTATTTTATTGAGTTCCCATACCCTACGATGAGTACGGATAATATAATTGTGGCAATGCCGGCAATAACGGTTGCTACCGCTTTGCGGCTTACACCTTTCCATTCTTTTAAAAATAAACCCCATGTGTTAGCGATGAGGATGATAAATGCCATGTGCAATATCCATGAGCTGGCGCCATTGCCCATTTTACTTTCGCCCATGCCATAAAAGAAAAATTGCAGGAACCAGGTAGTACCCGCAAGGGCGCAGAACAGGTAATTTTTCAGCAATGGTTTTTGCTGATCAGCATAATTGCTGAATGTTTTATTTCGCGCGTTCAGGATCATGCACCAGATAAAGTTAGTGGTCAAGCCACCCCAAAGGATCACGACATAAGTAACATTATTCTGGAACAGGAAATTCCCCTGTCCCTGGTGAGCAGCTTTCCAAACCTCATTGGCTGTATCGGCCATACTCTTTCCGGCTTCTATACCAAAATTAAAACAGGCGCTCAGCACACCCGAAACGATTGCTACAAAAATGCCTAAGCCAAACTTATACTCCTTATTATCCTCTACGTCGGCCTGACCCGCTTGTAGTTCTTTTTCCTTCATGGTTCCCGCCCGGCCGCAAATGATAATGCCGATTACGCAAACCGCGATACCCAGCAAAACCATTTGCCCCCAATGACTATGAAGCAGCATGCTGAAAGTATCCTTGCCTTTTTCGGGGAAGAAATTATAGTATACCGATGGGATGATCGCGCCAAAAACAGCACATAAACCGAGTATAATGGTACTGCCCAATGATACGCCCAAATAGCGTACGCCCAGGCCGTAAGTCAGGCCACCGATCCCCCAAAGCAAACCGAAAAAGTAGGTGAGGAAAAGTATCTTTCCATTTGTCGCCGCGATGATCTCAGTAAAATGAGGGATGGTTAGCCATGCAGCCAATGGCGGTACAATGAGCCACGAAAATATGCCGCCCACTATCCAGAAGCTTTCCCAGGCCCAGCCCTTTACCTTTTTATAAGGGATATAAAAACTGCCTGAGGCGAAACCACCGATAAAGTGGAAGATGATACCAAGAATTACCTGCATGGTCTGAAATTGGTTTATAATACAATGATAAAAGGAAGAATTGGTTTAACTATCCTGAACTGTCATCGCCCGGGATAGAAGTTAAATTTATATTATAGCTTCGAACTAAACGAATAGCTCCCCGATTTTAATTCATATACCGCTTTCCCGCCATCAAACCTGATAAGCTTAATTCCTTGATCAATCGGTTTATCGCTCTCCATCACACTCTTAGCCGAAGCCGCTGGTAAATACAAAGTAGCAGTGGTATTAGCTGGAACAGTTGCTGTATAAGTAAACATGCCTTTGTCCATTTTCCAGCTGCTATTAATCCGTCCGTAAGGAGAATCATAATAACCCCTGGCCCAGGTCATTTGCCCGGAAGGGTCAGGTTCGGGCTGAAGAATGAACTTCCTGAATCCCGGCTCATCGCGTTGTATACCTAAGGAGTAAGCCATCATCCACTGACCAATCGCGCCAAAAGAATAATGATTAAAAGAGTTCATACTGTTATTGCCACCGAAACCATTTTCAACCGTGTAGCCGTTCAGGCGTTCCCAAATGGTAGTCGCGCCCTGGTCGATGGCATAAAGCCAGGAAGGATAATGTTCGTTTTGCAGTAATTTATAAGCCAGGCCGCTCTGACCATGATCGGACAACGCTTTGCTGATCCAGGCTGTACCAATAAATCCGGTCATCAGCGAATATTTGGGGCGGACAATACCGCCGTCATCCGTGTTTTCGCGCTCAACTGTGGCCTCCAAATTCTTCACCATATAAGGAATATTCTCATCACTGAACGCGCCCAATGCCAAACCCAGTGCATAGGATGTTTGCGTGTCGGCTACCTTGAACTCTTGTTTGACGGGAGGCCCGAATGGGCCACCACCAATCAGCCCGACTGTTTTTTTATCGGCGTTCACGAAGGTTTTGTTAAAGAAAGCCTTGCGCTCATTATACCTTTCACGGAATTTTTCGACGTCCTCTTTTTTGCCGAGTATCTCCGCCACTTTCACCATGATTCCCAGGTCAAAAATATGGTAGGCCGTCACCGGGAAAGCGGTACCTAACTGGTTGTTCTGCGGGCCAAGCCAGTCGCCCAATTGCGCGTCAGAACTCAGGCCGGTTGTTTTGCTGATGGTGGAATCCACGTAAGTCATGTACTTCTTCATCGCATCATAATGCTCAGCCAATAGGGCTATGTCATTATATTGCTGATAGGTTTCCCAGGCAACAGTAATGCCTGCGCTGCCCCATAGTACGCCACCAAAACCACCGCCTACCGGGGCTATATCCGTAAATTTCCCCTTAGCGGTTTGGAGGTCGCGCATGGCGACCATATGTCGGCGCAAAAATTGATCGGCATTAGAAGCATAAGTTGCAGTGCGGGAGAAAATGCTGATATCGCCCGACCAGCCCATGCGCTCGTTTCGCTGCGGACAATCGGTTGGTATGGTCAGAAAATTATCGATATTCGACCAGGTCAGGTTCGACCACAGCTTGTTTACTTTCTCGTTGGAAGTAGTATAATCAGCTGTCAGCTTTCTTACTGAACTCATGGACAATCCTTGTACCGCATCCAACGGCAAAGGCTCATCAATCCCGGTTATCTCCACATACTGAAAACCATGCGAGGTAAAATGCGGCTGAAATACCTGCTCGCCGTCTTTCATGATATAACTATCCTGGCTGAGGGCAGCGCGGTAATTCTCCGTCATGATCATTCCAACATTTTTACCGGATTCCTTTAAATTAGGATACAACACCTCGGCATAGCGCAGGGTGATCTTTTTACCTGCTTTTCCATCTTTAAAAGTGATCTTCGGCACGCCTACGATGTTTTGCCCCAGGTTATAAATGTATACTCCCTTGCGCACCTCTATCATATTCTTCGCGGTCAGCGTTTTGTAAATACCCGCTGGCTGGCCTATCTGCCCAATAAGGGAAAGCTTATCATAAAACAACTCCTGCTTATTACCCATAAAATCAGTTGCGTTCCCAGTATAGGTAGTTCCCTCTAAAGGCACTTTTACCGCTTTCTCCCATTTGGTATCATCAAAGACCGCAGTGCTCCAATCCTTGATAGCGACTTCACGACCGGCATCCTGCACTTCGCCCATATCAAGGCTGCTGTAAAGTATTGGCCCTTTGTTGTAATATTTCCAGTCTTTATCATTGGTGGTGATTACATCTTTCGTTCCATCCTGGTAGGTGATCACCAGTTTTGCCAACAGCGATTGCCGGTCGCCGAAATGGTTCCATATCGCGCCGAAGCTTAACAAGCCGCTCCACCAGCCTTCGCCCAGCATTGCGCCAATGGCATTTTGTCCACCATTAATCATATTGGTCACATCATAAGTTTGATAGAGGTGCGTAATGTTATATTGTGTCAATCCGGGATTATAATAATCATTACTCACCCGCTTGCCGTTCAGGTAGATCTCATATATACCACGGGCGGTAATATACAGCCGCGCCGCTTCAATTTGTTTATTTGCTGCCGCGAATTTGGTGCGAAGCATAGGCATCGCATTGTGGCTTGGGTCGGCTGTTATAAATGTGCCGTTGCTTCCCCCGCTAACCCGGTAGGTGCCATCTTTTATAGTTACACCGGTTGATTTAAAAATGCCATCATAAGTTGATTTGCTTAGATCTTCCTTAAACAAAATGCTCCCCGGTTTGCGGGTATTCGAAACGGTGAGATCAGAAAACGAGGCGCTTTGCCCCGCATCAGCAGAGAAGCCAATATCGCACAGCAATCCGTAAGAGATCACATCATGTCCGGCGCCTAAAGGGTTAAGGGTTACGGTCGCACCCCTGTTGCCTCTACCCGGAAAAGGTGATGGCGCAGCCTGCGGCTTTGCATCAGCCACAAAAAATTGCTCATTGCCATCCAAAGTGAGTGTTAACGTGCCGTATTCGTTATGCACCCAAAAGCGGTGTTCTTTATTTTTATTATCCTTATTGACAATTTCCGGTTTGATGGCAAATGTTTTTACAGGCTTGCTTGCCGTATCATTCTCCGTATACCCAGCCCGGTAAACATTGATCTTAGCATTGCCGTTTGGCGCATCAACCCCCGAAATATCAAATTCTACCTTAAAATAGCTTTGATCCTTCTTGTCCTCTACCTGGAAAATATTTTTGTTCTTGTCCATCAGACGCGCATCATTGGCAGCCAGTATCAGGCTCGCATGGGTGCTGCCCGGTGCTATTGCAAGGTTATATTTCAGGTTGAAAATAGGCAGGTATTGGGCATAAAGCACGAGATCATTATTGCCTCCGCCTATCCACGTAGCCCCATCCCACGCAGACAGGTTCGGATCAGGATTCATCAACCCGGTCTCGAACCATGAGGTGCTTTTCGACGCTACCCCGGTTTGATCCCAAACGGTAACCGTCCAGTTGTAACGGGTAGCGGCTTTAAGCGCGCTGCCGGCATATTCAATACCCAGAGCCTTGTCAGTAGCTTTGGTAGTGTTCCAAACGATCTTACCTTTTGGATCTTTAACAATGACCTGATATTTGGTTTGATAATACCCCCGCTTTCCCGCAGGCGCTTCCATTTGCCAGCTAAATCGTGGCGCTTTTACATCTATTCCAATGGGAGTTTTGGTATACTCTACTTCCAGGTTGTCAATCGATGCAGTCTTTTTTTTCGCTTGTGCGAATACATCACTGGATAATATGAAGAGTAAAAACAAGGGTAATAGCTTTAACTGGGGAAAGCAATTTCTTTTCATACAATGGTTTAATTTTAGGAGGTAACTGGTATTAAGATGCAATATACAAATGATGGGATGGCGAACCGTCCTTTACTGTCTGAAAAGTGTTGACTCACCCGGATCGATTTAATTATCTCTTGACTTACACTTTAAAATAATTTAATCTACCTTAGTCAGGTAAACCAAAGTCACCTTATATAATTCATGTCTTCAAAAATAATCGAAGCAGAACAACTTCTTGATTCATTACTTCCTGTTAAGCGCCTGGAGCAAAGCCCCCCGGCAGAACTGATGGCGGCTGCCAAAGCATGGTCAGAAGCTGTTTGGGTCCGGGCTGTTGAAGCGGGGCCTATAAGCCTGTCGAACGGGGATATTGCTAAAAGCCAGGTATTGGCTGCCCGACCGGTCTACATCTGTGGCGTTCACCGCAGTGGCACAACTTTGGTGAGGGACCTGTTAGATGGTCATCCCGAATTGGTGGTGCTTCCGTCTGAAGGTACTTTTTATACGAATCTTGAGGCTAAATTAAATAGTCTCCCGTCAAATAAGCGGGCCGCGTTTATGTGTACGGAGTGGCTGCGGCGCCTGGCAAATCCCATCAATCAGCCCCCTTATTGGTTGCTGGGGCGAAGCACAGAAGCAGGTTCGCCTTATGTTGATTTTGCGCGGTACTTTATCACCTGGTGGTCGGTTGTCGACAAAGAGAATAAACAATGGCAGCATGTCGCGGTTGTGATGGCCTATGCGTCGGTCACAAAAAAATTAGGCGCAAAGTTTTGGGTAGACAAAACCCCGGCGAACGAGCGCTATCTCGATCGCATCCGTAAAGAAATGCCAAGGGCGAGGATCATCCAGGTCATCCGCGAGCCGCTCGCTACAATTGCCTCGCGCAAAAAGATGGAGCCTTTGTCGGCTGTACGTAATGCGTTAATCGACCTTAAAATGTCGTACGAAACGGCCATTGAAAATCTGGATGCTGAGACTTCCAGGTATTTAGTATTACGCTATGAAGAACTTTGTGATGATCCGCAAAAGATAACCGGGAATATCACCTCTTTCCTTAATATTCAAGCCTCAGAAGCACTC